>ENA-OQIW01000029-OQIW01000029.1-human-gut-metagenome-genome-assembly--contig:-NODE-29-length-37865-cov-3.450554_pt1 | contig 37865 bp, 44 predicted proteins | sample MGYA00242586_ERZ504751 | MGnify/ENA primary metagenome ERZ504751 (study PRJEB26092, sample SAMD00036349) | human gut metagenome | host: Homo sapiens | study: EMG produced TPA metagenomics assembly of...
GGGAGAGGCTTATGCCGCAAAATATCTGAAAAAGCATAAGTATAAAATTATTGCCAGAAATTATAAAAAACCTTACGGCGAAATAGATATCATAGCCGAGAATAAGGAAGTAATTGCCTTTGTTGAGGTTAAAAACAAGAAAAGAGAATTCTCTTACACAACCCGTTGATGCGGTTAACCGTAAAAAGCAGATGAAAATATTAAAAACTGCCGATATGTATATGTATGAAAACAATATAGATAAAGAATGTCGATTTGATGTATGCGAAGTTTTTGTCAACAGTAATAATCTGAAACTTGTCGGCATTAACTATATTGAAGATGCATTCTGACGGGAGGTTGCCATGAATTTTTTTGACTTGCATTGCGACACGCTCTATAAGGCAGTAACCGAAAAGTCCGAACTGGATAATCCCTCATATGAAGTTAAATTAAACAACAATTCCAAATCCCGCAAGTTACAGTGCTATGCTATATGGTTGCCCGACACGCTTGACAGTAATGAGGCGGAAAAATTGTTCTTTGAATCGGCTGATTACCTGAAATCCGAATGTAACCGACTTGGAATTGAATTGTTGGGTATCGGTGAATTCACAGATAATGCTTTTTCAAAGTATAGAAACTCAGCGTTTTTTACAGTAGAAAACGGAAAAGCATTGAACGGCAAAATCGAGAATGTAAAGCGATTTGCGAAAATCGGCGTCAGAATAATGACTCTCACATGGAATGACATAAACGAGATCGGTTCAGGTGTTTTATCGGAAGATAAATGCGGTTTAACGGACTTCGGAAAACTTGCAGTAGCCGAAATGGAAAAGTACGGTATTGTAATTGATATATCCCATGCAAGCGATGAACTGTTTTATGATGTTGTCAATCGGACGAATAAGCCGTTTATCGCAACTCATTCAGATTCACGGACAATTACTCAAAATCCGAGAAATCTTACAGATGAGCAGATTAAAATTATAATACAGAGAGGCGGACTTATAGGTCTAAATTTGCACAATGCTTTTCTTAATAATAATCCGGATAAAGCATGCATGAACGATGTTTTGAAGCATTGCGAATATATGCTGTCGCTTGGATGTGAAAATTCTCTTTGCTTCGGTACGGATTTTGATGGCTGCGATTTGCCGAGTGATATTGTCGGAAGCGATTCAATCGGCGAAATTTATGAACTTTTTCTTAGAAATAACTACAACGAAAGCGTTTTGAAAAAGATTTTTTACGAAAATGCGTATAATTTCTTTGAAAACTTTGACAATCAGCGAATAATGTAGTAAAATACTTGATGTTTAAAGCAATTTGAAAGGAAGATTTCAATGTTATACAACAGCACACAAAATGCCAAAGAAGTAGTTTCTGCGGCACAGGCCATTGCACAGGGTATTTCAAAGGACGGCGGTCTTTTTGTACCGCGGGAATTTCCTAAATATGATGAAAATACCTTCAAGGCACTTTTGAAAACAGATTACAAAGGAAGAGCAAAGAAAGTATTTTCTGATTTTCTTTCTGATTTCACAGAAGAGGAAATCAGCGACTGCGTAGAAAAGGCTTATACAGCTCAGAAATTCGGCGGCGAAAATCCTGCTCCTATTCATACTGTAATCTTGACGGAACAACCCTGAATATTCTTGAACTCTGGCATGGTCCTACATGTGCGTTTAAGGATATGGCACTCCAGATTCTCCCGCATCTTCTCACAAAGTCACTCAAGAAGAAATATGACGGCAAGACGGCTGTTATTCTCGTTGCTACATCAGGCGATACAGGCAAGGCTGCTCTTGAAGGCTTTAAAGATGTTGAACACACAAAGATTGTTGTTTTCTATCCTGTTGACGGTGTAAGTCCGATGCAGAAGCATCAGATGAATACTCAGGAAGGTGAAAATGTTCGTGTTTGTGCAATCAAGGGTAACTTTGATGACGCTCAGACAGGTGTTAAGAAGATATTTACTACACCTTCAGTTGCAGAAAAGCTCGCTGAGAATAATATGCTTTTCTCATCAGCAAACTCAATCAACTGGGGCAGACTTCTTCCGCAGATTGTTTACTATATTTCGGCTTACTGCGATCTTGTAAATGACGGTAAAATCGAGCTTGGCGACAAGATTAATGTTGTTGTTCCGACAGGTAACTTCGGTAACATTCTTGCTTCATATTATGCAAGTCTCATGGGACTTCCAATCAACAAGTTCATTTGTGCGTCAAACTCTAATAATGTTCTTACAGATTTTATCAAAACAGGCGTTTATGATAAGAACAGAAACTTCTATACAACAATTTCGCCTTCAATGGATATCCTCGTTTCAAGTAACCTTGAAAGACTTCTCTACAAGCTTTCAGGTGATAATGACGAAGTTACAAGAGGCTGGATGAATGCACTCAAATCAGAAGGCAAGTATGAAGTAAGTGATGATGTAAAGGCTGTTATCAACGAAAAGTTCTACGGCGGATTCTGTGATGATAAGAATACAGAGGCTACAATTCACGAGATGTTTGAGCAGGATAAGTACCTTTGTGATACTCACACAGCTGTTGCAATCAATGTGTACAAGCAGTATGTTGAGGAAACAGGCGACAAGACACCTTCTGTAATCGCGTCAACTGCAAGTCCGTATAAATTCTCTAAGGCTGTTCTTGAGGCTGTTGAACCAAACGCAACACTTCCTGAAACAGAATTTGATATGGTTGATGAACTTCATAAGGTTTCCGGTGCAGAAGTGCCTGCACCTCTTGCAAATCTTAAAAATAAAACTGCTCGATTCTCTGATGTTACAGAAGTTAATGATATGGAGAATTATGTTCTCGGAGCACTCGGTATAGATTAATGGCATTATTTGCTATAGCGGATTTGCATCTTTCACTTGGTGAAGATAAGCCTATGGATGTTTTCGCAGGCTGGAACGATTATACTTCAAGACTTGAAAATAATTGGAGAAAGCTTGTTACCGATAATGACACGGTTGTTGTGTCGGGCGATATTTCCTGGGCAATGAAACTTGAAGAAACTCTTACGGATTTTATTTTCATAGAAAATCTTCCCGGTAAGAAAATTTTCAATAAAGGCAATCACGATTATTGGTGGAGCACCAAGACAAAAATGGATGTGTTTCTGAAAAATAATTCACTTGATTCGATATCTATCCTTTTCAATAATTCATATGTTGTTGACGATTACGCAATTTGCGGTTACAAGAGGATGGTTTCTTGAGAATGAATCTCAAAATGATATAAAAGTCCTGAACAGGGAAGTCGGCAGATTGAAATGTCAATACAATCAGCTATAAAAACAGGAAAGGAACCAATAGTGTTTTTACATTATCCCCCTGTTTACGGAACAACAAAATGTGACGAAATATTTAATGTTCTTTTGAAATATGACATCAAAAAATGTTATTACGGACACCTTCACGGAAAAAAGAATATGAGGTTTGCGATTGAAGGTGAATACGAAGGTATTGATTTTAAGCTGATTTCTTGTGACAGGTTGTCATTTATGCCAATTTTAGTCAGATAAATTCTGTATTTTCTATTGGCAAAATTATTTTGTTGTGATATAATAAGATGATTTCTTGATTTTGAATTTAAACTTTGGAGGAATATTAAAATGGCATTAAAGGAATGTACAAAAAAAGAACAGGCTAATTCATATGAATTAGAGGTTAATGTTGACGGTGAAACTTTTGGTAACGCTGTTAACAGAGTTTATAAAAAGCAGGTTAAAAGCATCAATATCCCCGGTTTCAGAAAGGGCAAAGCTCCCCGTCATGTAATTGAGAAAATGTACGGTTCGGAAGTGTTCTATGAAGATGCTATGCAGGATTGTTATCCGGACGCTCTTTATGAGGCCGCTAAAGAAGCAGGTATCAAGATAGTTTCGGTTGAAACCCTTGAGGCTATTGAGGCAAGCAAAGAAGGTTTCTCATTCAAGGCTAATGTTGTTGTTGAGCCTGAAATGGAAATTAATAACTACCTCGGCATTGAAGTTACAAAGAAGTCAACAGAAGTTACAGACGAGCTCGTTGACGAAGAAATTGAGAAGGTTCGTGACCGCAACTCAAGAATGGTAACTGTTGACGACAGAGCTGCTCAGAATGATGATGTAGCTGTTATTGACTTTGAGGGTTTTGTTGACGGTGAAGCGTTTGAAGGCGGTAAGGCTGAAAACTATAACCTTAAGCTTGGATCAGGCAACTTCATCCCCGGCTTTGAGGAGCAGATTGTAGGTCACAAGACAGGTGAAGAGTTTACAATCACAGTTAAGTTCCCAGATGATTATCAGGCTGAAGAGCTTAAAGGTAAGGAAGCTGAATTCAAGATCAACCTTCACGAAATTAAGGCTAAGGAACTTCCGGAAGTCGATGATGAGTTTGTAAAGGATGTTTCCGATAAGGAAACACTTGATGAGTACAAGGCTGAGCTTAAAGAAACTGTTGCTAAACGCCTTCAGGATGAGGCTGACAAGGATGTTGACAATCAGATTTCCGAAAAGCTTATGGAACTCCTTGAGGGTGAAATTCCTGAGGCAATGTATGACAATCAGGCTAACGAGATGGTAAGAGAATTTGATATGCGTCTCCGTTCACAAGGTCTTGATATGAAGACATATATGCAGTACATGGGTATGGATGCAAACGCACTCAAGGGTATGTATAAAGAAGAGGCTGAAAAGAGAGTTAAGTTAAGACTTGCTCTTGAAGCAGTTGCAAGAAAAGAAAATATTGAAGTTACAGAAGCTGACCTTGACGCTGAATACGGCAAGATGGCAGAGGCTTACAAGATGGATGTTGATAAGGTCAAGGAGGCTGTTCCTGCTGAATCACTCACAGAAGATGTTAAGGTTGAAAAGGCTCTTAATCTCGTAAAGGACAAAGCTGTTATTAAGTAATTTGAATATTTTTCTTATATCTGTTAATCACTATTTAAGAAAGGTTATGATTAAATGGCATTAGTACCATATGTTATCGAACAGTCAAGCAGGGGCGAACGCTCTTTTGATATCTATTCCCGTCTTCTTGAAGACAGAATTGTTATGCTTAACGAAGAGGTAAACAGTGCAAGTGCAAGCGTTGTAGTTGCTCAGTTGCTTTACCTTGAAAGTAAAGATCCGACAAAGGATATCAGTCTTTACATCAACAGTCCCGGCGGCAGCGTAACAGACGGCTTTGCTATTTTTGATACAATGAATTACATCAAGTGTGATGTTTCCACAATCTGTATGGGTATGGCTGCAAGTATGGGTGCATTCCTTCTTGCCGCAGGCGCTAAGGGTAAGCGTCTTGCACTTCCTAACAGTGACATTATGATTCACCAGCCTTCAGGCGGTGCTCAGGGTCAGGCTACTGACATGGAAATTCACACAAGACACATTCTTGATATGAAAAAACGACTCAATCAGATTCTTGCTGACAACACAGGTCAGCCGATTGATGTTATTGCAAAGGATACCAATCGTGATAACTTCATGACTGCACAGCAGGCACTTGAGTATGGTTTGATTGATAAGGTTATCGAAAAAAGATAAAGGTGAGGTAAACTGATGGCTAACAAAAATAACGAAGATATTTATTGCTCTTTCTGCGGAAAACCTCAGGAGATGGCAGGCAGACTTATTGCCGGCAACGGTGTCTATATTTGTGACCGGTGTGTTGAGCTCTGCATGAATATTCTTCGCGAATCAGGCGAGCTTGAACGTGAAAATGAAAATAAACTTTCAAAATCGGGAGAACCTCAGACCCCCGAACTGTCCGTTGATGAACTTTTAAAGCCAAAGGAAATCAAGACAATTCTTGATGAATATGTTATCGGACAGGATCATGCAAAAGTTACCCTGAGCGTTGCTGTTTACAATCACTATAAGCGTGCTTTTTTAAATGATGAGAGCGTAGATTTTGCTAAGAGTAATGTGCTGCTTCTCGGTCCGACAGGTGTCGGTAAGACATTACTTGCTCAGACGCTTGCAAAGGCTCTTGATGTTCCTTTTGCAATTGCCGATGCAACTACGCTGACCGAAGCAGGTTATGTCGGCGAGGATGTAGAGAACATTCTCTTAAAACTCATTCAGGCAGCCGATTTGATATTGAAAAGGCAGAGCACGGCATAATTTACATTGATGAAATTGATAAAATTGCGAGAAAATCCGAAAACCCTTCTATTACACGAGATGTAAGCGGTGAGGGAGTTCAGCAGGCTTTGCTTAAAATTGTTGAGGGAACCGTATCCAATGTTCCGCCACAGGGTGGCAGGAAACATCCGCAACAGGAATATTTACAGATTGATACTAAGAATATTCTTTTTATCTGCGGCGGTGCATTTGACGGTCTTGAAAAGATAGTTGAAAAGCGTAAGGGCTCTTCTGTTATCGGTTTTGAGTCACTTGTTCAGTCAAAGCAGGAGCTTGATTCGACCGATTGGATGAAAGAGGTCACAGCACATGATCTTGTAAAGTACGGAATTATTCCTGAACTCATCGGTCGTTTGCCTGTTATTACTGCTTTGAGCGGTCTTGACACGGATGCACTTGTCAAGATTCTTACTGTTCCTAAAAACTCTATTGTTCAGCAGTACAAGAAACTTTTTGAACTTGACGGTGTTGAACTTCTTTTTGAAGAAGAGGCACTCAGGGCTATTGCACAACAGGCACAGGATCAGCATACTGGTGCAAGAGGACTTCGAGGAATTATGGAAGATATTCTTACAGACCTTATGTTTGAGGCTCCGTCTGATCCTACTATTGATAAGATTATTATTACAGAGGGCGTTATCAAAAACGGTGTTGCTCCGCAAATTACTCGCAAAAAGGAATTGTTACAGACAAATTCCGTAAAATTGACTCAAAAAGATGCAAAGAAGCGTCAGAAGCGCAGCACAGCGTCTTGATATTGTGAATTAAAGCTGTATTGCAATTACAATACAGCTTTTTGCTTTTATGAAAGGAATTTAAATGGATTTTGATATGCAAAAAAATCTGACTCTCCCTGTTCTTCCGTTGCGAGGGTTGGTGGTTTTTCCAAAATCACTTATTCATTTTGATGTTGGACGGAAAAAGAGTATTACGGCTATAAATAAAGCTATGAAAGCCGATCAACTTGTTTTTCTTACTTCTCAGAAGGATGCCGCAATAAACGAACCGGATATATTTGATGTTTATGACACGGGTGTAATTGCCAAGGTTGTTCAGGTTTTGAAACAGCCTGAAAATACTACACGAATTGTAATTGAAGGTCAATGCAGGGCTACAATTATAAATCCTGTTTTTGACGAAAAGTGTCTTGTTGCAGAAGTTAAACCGTATGAGGAAGAAAGCGAGTATCTTACAGCAAGAGATTCCGCTCTTATGCGAACCGTAAAAAATGAATTTGACAAGTATCTTGAGATTTCTCCGAAGATGCCGTCGGATATTATTTTTAAGGTTGCCCTTTGCAAAAGACCGGGTGAACTTGCCGACTTTATCACAGCTAATCTCATTCTCGACTACAGAGTTAAACAGTCGATTCTTGAAACTTTCCCGGAATCCGAAAGACTTGAATCTGTTCTTGATGTACTTGTAAATGAAAATTTTGTTCTTAAACTTGAGGACGAAATATCTCAAAAAGCTAAAATGAGAATTGATGAAAATCAGCGTGATTATTTTCTTCGTGAACAGAAAAGAGCAATCGAGGAAGAGCTTGGTGAAGATGATTCACCGATTGACGATGCTGAAAACTATGTCGATAAAATTGAAAAGCTTAATCTTGACGAAAAGTCTGCCGACATTCTTTATAAAGAATGTAAGAAACTCAGCAAAATGCCTTATGGCAGTCAGGAAGCGGCTGTGATTCGTACATATCTTGATACGGTTCTTGATTTGCCGTGGAATAAGTCATCTAAAGATAAAATCGTTATATCTAAAGTTCAGAAGGCTCTTGATAAGACTCACTATGGACTTGAACAAAGTTAAAAAGAGAATCATTGAACAGCTTGCCGTTCGTGTGTTAAGTGAAAAGCAAAAAGGACAGATCATCTGTCTTGCAGGACCTCCGGGTGTCGGTAAAACCTCAATTGCTCAGTCGATTGCAAAGGCAATAGGCAGAAAAAGTGAAAGAATCGCTCTTGGCGGCGTTCGTGACGAGGCTGAAATCAGAGGCCACAGAAAGACTTATATCGGTTCAATGCCGGGTAGAATTATTAATGCATTGCAACATGCCGGCACTAATAATCCTGTACTTATTCTTGACGAAATAGACAAGCTTGCCGCTGATTATAAGGGCGATCCAACATCGGCATTGCTTGAGGTTCTTGATATCGAACAGAATAATAAGTTTGTTGATCACTACATTGAACTTCCGTTCGACTTGTCAAATGTGATGTTTATTACAACTGCAAATGACATTTCAGCTATTCCGGCACCGCTCCGTGACAGAATGGAAATTATAGAAATCAGCAGCTATACAAGAGAAGAGAAATTCCATATTGCAAAGAAGCACCTCATTCCTAAACAGCTTGATGAGTGCGGTTTTACTTCAAAGGAACTCAAATTCACTCAGAAAGCCATATACGCTCTCATAGACTTCTATACGAGTGAAGCCGGCGTAAGAACTCTTGAAAGGCTTATTGCCTCAGTTATGAGGAAATGTGCCGTTGAAAAGCTTACAGAGGGGACAGAAGTATTCAAGATTGACGAAAAAGAGGTAGAAAGATTTTTAGGCCATAAAAAGTTTATTCCTGATTCACTTGCCAAAATGGATGAAATCGGAATAGTAAACGGACTTGCATGGACCTCAGTGGGCGGAGAAATCTTACCTATTGAAGTTGCCGTTATGGAGGGCACAGGAAAGATTGAACTTACAGGTTCTCTTGGTGATGTTATGCAGGAGTCTGCTAAAACAGCAATCACCTGTATTAGAAGTCATGCGGCGGTTCTTGGAATTGATTCCGATTTTTACAAAAACAAGGATATCCATATTCATGCTCCCGAGGTGCTGTTCCAAAGGACGGACCGTCTGCAGGTATTACAATGGCAACCGCAATTTACTCAGCGCTGACTTTAAAGCCTGCAAGACACGATATAGCTATGACAGGTGAAATTACCCTCAGAGGGAATGTTCTTCCTATAGGCGGTCTTAAAGAGAAAAGCATGGCTGCTTTTAAAAACGGAATTACAACAGTAATTATTCCAAAGGATAACGAACCTGATCTTGAAGATGTAGATAAGGCGGTTCTTGAAAAGGTTAAGTTTATTCCTGTTAGAAATTTTTCGGAGGTAGTTGCACTTGCGGTGAATAATACCGTAAGAATTACCGATAACCAATGGAACGGAATTGATATGACAGCAGTTCGTTCTGCAACGAAAACTGTAAACGCAGTAAAACAGTGAAAGAGAGGGATTTTATGAACTTTAATGAAGTCGCTTTTGAATTTGCGGCAGGTCGTGTTGACCAGTTGCCGGAATCGGATATGCCTGAAATTGTATTTTCAGGTCATTCAAATGTGGGAAAATCCTCTCTTATCAATAAACTTGTTCAGAGAAAAGCCCTTGCAAGAGTAAGCGCTCAGCCGGGCAAAACGGCTACCATTAATTTTTATAAGCTCAAAGAGTTTCGTATGGTTGATTTGCCGGGCTACGGTTATGCAAAGGTTTCAAAAGCAGAAAAAGACAGATGGGCAAAGCTTGTGGAAGGCTATTTTGCACAGGACAGACAGCGTCCGCTCGTTATTCAGATTCTTGACTTGCGTCATCCTCCGACTGATGATGACTTGCATATGATAGATTTTCTTTACAGAGGCGGATTTAACTTTGCCGCAGTTCTTACAAAGAGTGATAAACTTAAAAAGACTGCGTTTGAAAAGCAGATTGAGTATTATAAGGACATTTTCAGTACAATTGAACATGTTCCGCTGATACCGTTTTCTGCACAAACAGGCTTCGGAAATGATGAAATAAGGAAACTTATTGAAACTTCAATAGCAAATTTTAAAAATACGGAGGTATGAGTAAAATGTTCGTTAGCGAATGTCTTAATGTGAACAATAAGGGACATCTCACAATCGGCGGTTGTGATACACTCGAACTTGCCAAAGAATTTGGTACACCCTTATATGTTCTTGACGAAACAACAATCAGAAATGTGTGCAAGGCTTATGTAAAGTCCTTTGAAAAGTATTACCACGGTAATGGTATGCCGTTGTATGCAAGTAAGGCTCTTTCTTGTAAGGAACTTTGCAGAATTGCAAAGGAAGAGGGACTCGGTCTTGATGTAGTATCAGGCGGTGAGATTTATACAGCCGTACAGGCAGGCTTTCCGATGGAAAAAGTTCACTTCCACGGAAACAATAAAACTGCTGATGAAATCAGATTTGCACTTGAATCTAATGTAGGAAAGTTCGTTGTTGATAATCTTTACGAACTTGAACTTCTCAATGAAATTTGCGGTGAAATGGGTAAGAAGGCTAATATTTCTTTTAGAATTAAGCCCGGTGTAGACGCTCATACTCATAACTTTATCAGAACAGGTCAGATTGATTCAAAATTCGGTTTTGCTCTTGAAACAGGCGAAGCTTTTGAGGCGGTTAAAAAGGCACAGATGTACGATAATGTAAATCTTACGGAACTTCATTGCCACATCGGTTCACAGATTTTTGATATTGATCCGTTTGTCACTGCTGCTGAAATTATGCTTGACTTTATGGGTAAGATTCACGATGAGCTTGGAATCGTTATTTCAGAGCTTAACCTCGGCGGTGGCTTTGGTATTATGTACACTAAGGATGATGAACCTGTTCCTTACGAAAACTATATGGAAAAGGTTTCAGAGGCTGTTAAGGCAAAGGCTAAAGAACACGGACTTCCTGTTCCGTATATCTTTATTGAGCCGGGTCGTTCAATTGTCGGCGAAGCAGGTATTACACTTTACAAAGTAGGCGGCAAAAAGGAAATTCCTAATGTAAGAACATATGTATCCGTTGACGGTGGTATGACTGATAATATTAGGTATGCACTTTATCAGTCTGCTTATACCGTAGTAAATGCAGGTAAGGCTGACAAAGAGCCTGATGAAATCGTAACGGTAGCAGGTAAGTGTTGCGAGAGCGGCGACCTCGTTCAGGAGCATACAAAGGTTGCTAAGGTTGAAGTGGGCGATACACTTGCTGTTCTTTCAACAGGTGCTTATAACTATTCTATGGCGTCAAATTACAACAGAATCCCTCGTCCTGCAATCGTAATGGTTAAAGACGGCAAGGCAAGAGTTGTTGTTAAGCGTGAAAGCTACGAGGATATAGTGAAGAACGATATCTGATAATTGAATTTTAATTATTGTGCAACACCGAACCGTTTAATTGTGTTCGGTGTTGTGTAGATTAGCGCATAGATTCGGAGTTGAGTATTGTGTTTAGGATAAGAAGTTTTTTTAAGGAACTTGAGCCGACACGACAGATGTCTGAGGCATTTAGAAATTGCATATTTCTTGCGTTATCAGGCGGATTTCAGGATGCATATACATATTTTACCCGTGACGGAGTATTTGCAAATGCGCAGACGGGTAACGTTGTGCTTATGAGTACAAATTTTATGACAGGAAAGTGGGGAGAGGGGCTTAAATATCTTTTTCCTATTCTTGCATTTGCGTTAGGTGTCCTTGTAGCTGATTTGATACAGAAAAAATTCAAGTATTTCAAAAAGATACATTGGAGACAGGGAATACTCTTGTTTGAAATTATCATATTATTTGCGGTTGGATTCATGCCGAAGAGTATGGATACCGTTGCTGCGGTAATTGTATCGTTTTCCTGTGCAATGCAGGTTCAGACTTTCAGAAAAGTCAGAGGATATTCCTATGCCAGTACAATGTGTATAGGTAATTTGAGAAGCGGTACGGCTGCTCTGTCAGGTTTTATTCACGAAAGAAAGCCCGAACAGCTCAGACAGGCAATGTATTATTTTGGTGTTATATTTTTCTTTGCAGTCGGAGCAGGTCTGGGAGGAAATCTTTCGTTATCGTTTGGAACGCATATAATATGGGTTTCATGCGGATTGCTCCTTGTAAGTTTTCTGATGATGTTTAAAGAAAAAATTCAATAATCCGGCAATTTTATATAAAAATAAAGCCGTCGTCAATACTCAGATTTGGTATTGACGACGGCTTTATTTTACAAATTTTTCTATTCCGAGAATATAATCACTTGAAGTTTTATAAAGACAACAAAGTGTTATCAAATGTCTGATAGGCAGTTCTCGTTTTCCGTTTTCGTATTTGCTGTATTGTTCCTGTCTTGTGTGAAGTATAAATGCAATTTGCCCTTGAGTGTATCCGTTTTTGACTCTTAATTCTTTTAATCTTTTGCAGTAGTCCATATAAATCACCTTTAAAAATATTACAAATAGTATTACTGATAGGATTTTATCATAAAATATGTCCGTTTGCAACTAAAATTTAATTGGTAAATCAAATATGAATTATACAAAATATTGTAATGCAAATGAAATTCTTGGATTCATGAATACATTTTCATAAAATTCAGCCCGTAAAATGTACGAAAATGCAACTAAACTTGGGAGATTTGTAAAATTAATTGCAGAAAAGGAATGAAATCGGCTGTTTTTTCAATAATTTTAAAAAAATTTGCAAGAAACTCACAAAAGATATTGCAAAATCGTTGAAAGTATAGTATTATTAATATGTTGATTGTAGTGCTTTACTGTGCTACAGCATAATCGGAATTTTTTCCGTATAATTTATGCGAATTTTATTAAGGAGGACTTACTTATGTCATATGTAAGTGAACAGCTTGAAAAGCTGAAAGCAAAAAACGCAAATGAGCCTGAGTTTATTCAGGCTGCTACCGAAGTTCTTACTTCACTTGAGCCCGTTTTCGAGCAGAATCCAAAGTATGAAGAGAATGGTATTCTCGAAAGAATTACAGAGCCTGAAAGAGTTATTATGTTTAGAGTACCTTGGGTTGATGACAACGGCAAGGTTCAGGTTAACCGTGGCTTCCGTGTTCAGTTCAACAGTGCTATCGGACCCTACAAGGGTGGTTTAAGACTTCATCCGTCAGTAAACCTCGGCGTTATTAAGTTTCTCGGTTTCGAGCAGATTTTCAAGAACTCACTTACAGGTCTTCCTATCGGCGGCGGTAAGGGTGGCTCTGACTTTGATCCTAAGGGCAAGAGCGACAGAGAAGTTATGGCATTCTGCCAGAGCTTTATGACAGAGCTTTGTAAGCACATCGGTGCTGACACAGATGTTCCTGCCGGTGATATCGGTACAGGTGCTCGTGAGATCGGTTATTTGTTCGGTCAGTATAAGAGAATCAGAAATGTATATGAAGGCGTTCTTACAGGTAAGGGTCTTAACTGGGGCGGTTCACTCGCAAGAACAGAGGCTACAGGTTATGGCCTTCTTTATTTTACAGAGGCTATGCTTAAGGATAACGGTAAGGACATCAAGGTGCTACTGTTTGCGTATCAGGTGCAGGTAATGTTGCTATCTACGCAACAGAAAAGGCTACAGAGCTTGGTGCTAAGGTAGTTACAATGGCTGATTCAACAGGTTGGATTTATGATGCTGAAGGTATCGACCTTGATGCTATTAAGGAAATCAAGGAAGTTAAAAGACAGCGTCTTACAGAGTATAAGAACTATCGTCCTAACTCAGAGTATCACGAAGGCAAATTCGATTGGTCAGTTAAGTGTGATGTTGCACTTCCATGTGCTACACAGAATGAGCTTAACGAAGAAGACGCTAAAAGACTTATCGCTAACGGTTGCTATGCTGTTGCCGAAGGCGCTAACATGCCTACAACTCTTGAGGCTACAAAGCTTCTCCAGAAATCCGGCATTCTCTTTGCACCGGGTAAGGCTGCTAATGCAGGCGGTGTTGCTACATCAGCTCTTGAGATGAGCCAGAACTCACAGCGTCTTTCATGGACATTTGAAGAAGTTGACGCTAAGCTCAAGAACATTATGGTTAACATCTATAAGAACATTTCTGCTGCAGCTAAGAAGTATGGTCATGAAGGTGACTATGTAGTAGGTGCTAATATTGCAGGCTTTGAGAAGGTTGCTGATTCAATGATTCAGCAGGGCGTTTGCTAATTTAAAATTTAAATTCCTTTAAAATTTACAGCCGTACAGACTCAAACGAGTCTGTACGGCTGTTGTAATTTAAATGCTGTAAATTGGCATTAGTTTGGCATTAGTAGTATGTTTCGGTTTTATCTTGTTTTACTTGTTCCCTGAATTATACAAAATATTCATTTTGTATAATTTTCGCAATTGGAATATACACCGCCCTTTTTTGTGTTATAATAGCATTATAATTCTTCTAATACAGATTTTAGTTCAACTTCTTTTAGTTATTCTTTATAAGAAATAAATTTACGGTGGTGTGTTTATGGCAGTTGATTTTCGTGATGAAGCTCCTGCAATTTTGAAGGACTATTTAATTTATAAGCAGACAATCAAAAATATGTCGAAGAAAACCGTTGACGAATATTTTATTGATCTCAGAACTTTTTTAGATTTTTAAAAGTAATGCGTGGTCTTGTGCCTGACGGTACTGAGTTTGATGAAATTAAAATTGACGATGTTGACCTTGATTTAATTAAAACCGTTAATCTTGAACTTGCATATGATTATATGAATTTTCTTTATCGTGACCGCAACAATAAGAGTGCGTCCCGTGCAAGAAAATGTTCCAGTCTGAAAGGCTTTTTTAAGTACATAACCAATAATAAACATTTGCTTGATACAAATCCCGTGGAACAGCTTGAATCGCCAAAAAATAAAAAAGCTTTGCCAAAGTATCTTACTCTTGAACAAAGCATTGAGCTTCTTAATGTAGTTGACGGAAATAACAAACAGCGTGATTATTGTATTTTGACTCTCTTTCTCAATTGCGGACTGCGTGTGTCTGAAATGGCAGGTCTTAACTATAATGATATTCATAGTGACGGTACAATGCGTATTGTCGGTAAAGGCAATAAAGAACGCATTGTTTATCTAAACTCTGCCTGTATTGACGCTTATAATGAGTATATGAAGGTGCGTCCGATTGATGAAGTTAAGGATAAAAAAGCGTTGTTTATTAGCCGTAATCACCGCAGAATGTCTGTGAAAACAATTCAGGCTATGGTATATAAATATCTTGAGAAAATCGGACTTGATTCTCAGGGATATTCCTGTCATAAGCTTAGGCATACCGCTGCCACGCTTATGTATCAGCAAGGCGGAGTTGATGTCAGAGTGCTTAAAGAGGTTCTCGGACACGAAAACCTCGGTACGACTGAGATTTATACACACCTGAGTTCGGAACAAATGAAAAATGCCGCTGACTCAAATCCGCTTGCAAAAATAAAACCTAAGAAAAAAGTTTAAAAAAGTTTTACTATGCCGCCCACATCTGTGAGTGGCATATTTTTGCACAATATTTTAATTTCAATTTTATTTTTTAAACATAATTCTCTTATAGAAGAATAGTAGGGATGCATTTCAGCGTTTCCGAAAAACACTATGGTATTATCAGAGATTTTTCCGCTTGCACCGCCTATAAATCCATAATCATATCCTTCAAGTTTTATATCACCCGAGGATATTAACAACACCTCTGCCCCATCTTTTTCAAGGGCATTTTTTGTGGATATATCAGCTGTTACGGCAGTGCGATTATTGAGTATTAGAGTTGAGCATCTTGCGTATCCTTGGTTTATGTTTATGATTTCAATATCGTTTTTTACGCAATATTTGTAAAGAGTCGGATCTATTGCAGATATTTTACCGTAAAGCTTATCGTTAAAGAAAAGAAAATTCAGCAATACATTTTCGGGATACTTCTTCCCTGCTTTGTTTTTACATATAATCAAATTTTCTTTATATGGCAAAGTTTTTAGCTTTTCACACTCTTGAAGTACAAAAACAGTATTATTTATCGTCAAAATCTGCATATCGGCATGAGATTGTTCAGGTTGCGGAAATGCTTTGACAGTGTCCGAAAATATAACATTATGCCCCATTTTTGAAAGCTCATCGGCAAAACATGGGTATTTGTTTGATATTACAAAACTGCTCATTGTCCTACCGCTTCAAATGCCTGACGAATGTTTTTTACTCCGATCAATTCAGCATCATCACATGAAACACCTTTTAGATTATGATACGGCAGAATGATTTTTGTAAAGCCGAGTCTTACCGCTTCGTTAATTCTCATCTGAGCGTTTGATACAGCACGAATTTCGCCTGCAAGACCGATTTCACCGAATACAACAGCGTTTTCGTCAATCGGAGTATCTTTCAGACTGCTTATAAGAGCCATGGCAATTGAAAGGTCAATCGCAGGTTCGTCAACTCGCAATCCGCCTACGATATTTATGTAGGTGTCGCAGTTTGAAAAATAGTATCCTGCTCTTTTTTCAAGAACGGCAAGTACCATTGACAGTCTGTTATAATCATATCCTGTAACCATTCTGCGAGCGTTGCCGTATCCGCTTTGTGTGGCAAGTCCCTGTGTTTCGGCAAGAATTGGTCTTGATCCTTCAATTGTACAGGTGACGCAAGTTCCCGAAACATTTTTCGGACGCCTGAAAGCAACATAACAGACGGATTTGCAACTTCGTTAAGTCCTTTATCGGTCATTTCAAAAACGCCGATTTCATTTGTTGAGCCGTACCTGTTTTTTACGGCACGAAGAATACGGCAGCTCATCTGTTTGTCTCCTTCAAAATGCAGTACGGTGTCAACAATATGTTCAAGTACCTTTGGACCTGCAATTGAACCTCTTTATTGACATGACCTACGATAAACATAGGAATATCAAGTCCTTTTGCAGTTCTCATCAGCATATTGGCAGATTCTCGTACCTGTGTAATGCTGCCTGGGGACGAGCTTAATTCTGAAAGATTCATCGTCTGAATTGAGTCAATCATAACAAGGTCGGGTTTGAGATTTTTTATCTGTTCGCAAATACCTCAACATCGGTTTCGGTCATTACATACAGATTCGGCGAAGTTACACCCAGCCTTATTGCTCGGAGCTTGAGTTGTCTTTTTGACTCCTCTCCCGATATGTAGAGAATTTTCAGAGTATCGCCGAGGTACTGACAAATCTGCATAAGAACGGTCGATTTGCCTATGCCCGGATCACCGCCCAGAAGTATAAGACTGCCCTTTACAATTCCTCCGCCGAGTACACGGTTGAGTTCTCCGCAGCCTGTGTCATATCTGTGCTCATCCTCGGTTGAAATATCCGATATGGCATATGGTTTTGATGTAGGTTGCAAAAGAGCGTGTTTTTTGCAGTTGCTGACTGTTTTGATGTATCTTTAATTTCTTCATTCATTGTGTTCCATTCGCCGCATGACGGGCATTTTCCGTACCATTTGGGCGATTCGTATCCACATTCCGAACATATGTAAACACTTTTGATTTTTGAAGCCATTTATTTCACTTCCTGTATTTATTGATGAGTATAATCTAAAAATCCTGTTATGATTGCAGTTGCCATTTCTTTTTGATATTCGTCACTTTGCAGCTTAGCAAGTTCATCCGGATTTGAAATAAATCCGCATTCCACAATAACAGACGGGTTTTCAGCCTTTTTTAAAAGATAGATTGAGCCGTCTGCCTTTTTGCATTGCCGTTCGTTATCAGGCTGTAAGCATTTTTTTACGGAATTTCTAATGCATTCCGCAAGATTTTGACTTTGACTGTTATTCGGGGAATAAAAAATTTGAGTTCCGTAATATTTGCTTTGAGAAAATTTGTTTTGATGAATACTGATTACAATATTGTTTTTGTCTGAATTGAAAATTTCGAGCCGTTTTTTTAAATCGGCAACTTTCCTTGAATGAACCGAATCTTCTCCGTTATCAAGAGATACATCATCTGTTCTTGTTTGAACAACCTTATATCCGAAAATTTTTAATAAATCAGCCGAATTGTTTGCTATAGAAAGATTGATGTCCTTTTCAAGCACACCGCTTTCGCTTACTGCTCCCCCGTCTTCGCCGCCGTGACCTGCGTCAATTACAATTATTGGCTCTGTTTTGTTTTCGGTTATAACAGATTTTGTCGGATTAAGTCTGAAAAAAACAGATACCATAATAATGCAGAATATTGCAAACAGTATAAAGCAGAGAGCATAAAATGTCGGGATTTTTTTATTCATACAAACACCTCTGCATAAAAATATGCCGAGTGTGAGATTATATATTACTTATTCAGTATATACTACAAAACTTTTTCTGACAAGATTTTTCTTTTGGATTTTTGCATATGACAAAGATGTTGTAATAAAAATTGTTTGGTGGTATAATTATCAAGGATTATGAATTGGAAAAATGAAAGGAAGTTAGTAAAATGGAAAAACCTGGCAGAAATGATCCTTGCTGGTGTGGCAGCGGAAAAAAGTATAAAAAATGTCATATAGATTTTGATGAAAAAATTGAGGAATTTGAGGGTGCAGGTCACATTGTTCCCTCCCATGAAATCTTGAAAAATGCTGAGCAAGATTGAAAAAATCAAGGAGAGTGCAAAGATTAATATTGCAGTTCTTGATTATGTTGCAGAGCATATTAAGGCAGGTATCAGCACGGCTGAAATTGATAAGTGGGTGTATGATATCACAACCAAAATGGGTGGTGTTCCGGCTCCCCTTAATTTTGAGGGATTTCCCAAGAGCGTATGTACTTCAATAAACAACGAAGTTTGTCACGGTATTCCGTCTGAAGATGTAATAATCAAAGACGGCGATATAATCAATGTTGATGTTTCAACTAATTTGAACGGATATTTCTCCGATTCTTCAAGAATGTTTTGTATCGGTAATGTAAGCGAAGAAAACAGAAAGCTTGTTGAAGAAACAAAAAATGCAGTTTATGAGGGACTTAAGCAGGTTAAGCCTTGGGGCTTTCTCGGAGATATGGGTCAGGCTGTCAATGATTATGTAAAGAGTAAAGGTTACTCTGTCGTTCGTGAAGTAGGAGGTCATGGAATCGGTCTTGAATTCCACGAAGATCCATGGGTAAGTTACATTTCTAAAAAAGGCACGGAAATGCTTATGGTACCCGGTATGATTTTTACCATTGAACCTATGGTGAACGCAGGAAAACCTGATATTTTCGTTGATGAGGATAACGGCTGGACTATCTATACAGAAGATAACTCGATGTCTGCACAGTGGGAAATTCAGGTTCTTGTAACTGAGGACGGCTACGAAATTATTGCATACTAAGTAAAAACAAAAGGCATTTGCTTTGAGATTTCTCATTGCAAATGCCTTATTTTTATAAGTAAAAATTAATTATTCCTTACCGTCCCAACAATAAGTACAGAGTTTGCATTTGTCAATTCCGCAGGAATCAAGCATATCGTCAAGCCTGTTAAAACGCAAGGATGTGAACTTGAGTTCTTTACAGATTTCATCAACCATCTGCTCGTATTTTTCAGAATCGGGATTTGTGTATTCCTGAAGAATTTCGTCTGTAACATTGCCGTTCTCAAGTCTTTCAATAACTCGTCTTGTGATGAGATCCATTTCAGAAGATGATCTTGAGAAGTTAAGATACTTACAGCCGTATACAAGCGGAGGACACGCAGGTCTGATATGAACCTCTTTTGCACCGCTTTCAAAAAGATATTCCGTTGTTTCACGAAGCTGTGTGCCTCTTACAATTGAGTCATCAATAAGAAGAAGGCTCTTTCCTCTGATTAAATCCTCAACTGCGAGAAGCTTCATTTTTGCAATAAGATTACGCTGACTCTGAATTGTCGGCATAAATGATCTCGGCCAAGTAGGTGTATATTTAATAAACGGTCTTGAGAACGGAATTCCCGATGCATTTGCATATCCTACTGCGTGGGCAATGCCTGAATCGGGTACACCTGCAACGATATCGGGCTTTACGGAATCTCTTTCAGCCATTTTTGCACCGCAGTTGTAACGCATTTGCTCAACACTTGTACCCTCATATGAGCTTGCAGGATAGCCGTAGTAAACCCACAGAAAAGTACAGATTTTCATTTTATCACCGGGCTGTTTGAGTGTAATGCAGTTTTGGTCTGTAATTACCGTAATCTCACCCGGTCCGAGTTCTTTATAATCATTGTAGCCGAGGTTTTTGTATGAGAAACATTCAAACGCCACACAAAATGCGTCCTCTTTTTTGCCGATAACAACAGGAGTTCTGCCGTACTTATCTCTTGCGCAATAGATGCCGTTTTTATTCATCAATAGGAGCGAAACAGAGCCGTCAACTTTTTCAAGAGCATAGCTTATGCCGTCAACAAGGTTTTCTTTTTGATTGATTAGAGTTGCAATAAGCTCGGTTGCGTTGATTTCACCGCCGCTCATTTCAAGAAAATGTGAACCGCCTTTTTCAAAAATTTCTTCAACAAGTTCATCTGTATTATTGATTTTACTTACGGTGGTAATTGCATATGTACCGTGATGTGAACGAACCATAAGAGGCTGCGGTTCGTAGTCGGAAATACAGCCGATACCGAATTTGCCTTTCATACTCTGCATATCTTTATCAAATTTAGTTCTGAAAGGTGCATTTTCAATATTGTGGATTGATCTGTCAAATCCTTTTTCTTTGTCATAAACAACCATACCGCCTCTTCTTGTACCAAGGTGTGAATGATAGTCAATTCCAAAGTATAAGTCGAATACGCAGTCCTGTTTTGCTGCAACACCCATAAATCCGCCCATGTTTTTTCTCCTTTAACCTTTTTAATTCTGAATTAAAAGTATTTACAGTTTGCCGTTTTAGATTGTAAATACTGTTTGATTAAAATCAGACACACCAAAATTATAATATTATTTTCGGATTATGTCTATACTTTTGTCGAAAATTTTTGAATTACAGCACAAAAAAAAACAGCAGAAATTTTATCTGCTGTTTAGGTTTATTCGATAAGTCCGTACTTAACTTTAATTCTGTCAAGCTTTTCAAGCATAGGTTCTGCTCCGAAAAACAGAAATATAACAGTCGAAACTGCGTGAACAATATCCATCGGAAAGCCCTGAATATAAAAAGTTATGAGCATATTTAGATTAAATGCGGAATGTGATGTGAGTGCCGAATAAAGATTCATAAGTCCGCCGTAAATGACCATTGTGGCAATGAAACCGTATATACAGAGCGAAGTCCTTGTTCTGCCCAAAAGACCTTTCTTAAAGAGAATACCGCCAATGAAGCCTATTATCCCTGCCGCAAACATTTGCCACGGCGTCCAAGGTCCTTGACCGAACATAAGATTTGAAACAAGCATACTTACAGCACCGACAAGAAATCCCGATTCACCGCCGAATGCTACTCCCGAAATTATCACAATTGCCACAACGGGCTTGAACTGAGGCAACATTGTAAATGCAAGTCGTCCTGCAACTGCTATTGCACATAGAACGGAAATTATGACAAGCTCTCTCGCTTTTGGGTGCCTGCCTTCAAAAACGAGAAAAAACGGAATCATACACTCAATCATAACAAGGAGTGAAATAAAAAGATATTTCTGATCCTGAAGATATGTCATTCCAACAAAAATTGTAACTGGAATTGCAAGCAAAACCATAATTGCCATACTGACGGTTCTTTTACTCAGTTTTGAACTTTTTCTCGGCAGGTCAATCGGTCGTTTTGATTTTGTTCCGAAAGCAATCATAAGCAACGCAACAGATACTCCGATTATTCCCCAGTTGAACCAGGTAGGCAAAGTTTTGGCTGAAAAATTCGGAATATATTCCAGGTTTATAATTAGACCGAGTATGAACAGTACTGCACCAAATAATCCGCAGATTTTTTTAAAAACAGAAAGCTTTTTGTTTTCAGCTTTGTTTTTTTGGAGGGGAATATTATTTTCGGTGTCGTTTTTAAAAAGGTCAATATCAGGTGTGTTTCTGTTAATTTGAATATCTCTGTTTTGACCTGTGCAGGCATATATGACATCATTTGATGATATTGCGTTATCTATTATGCCTTTTGACATTCGGCTTGCAGAGGTGGAATAAAAGCTGTTTGACGAAAAGAAAGTTCTCGGTGTACCTTCCGACACAACTTCACCGTTAAAAAACATCAGACAGCGGCTTGGATATACAGCGCAGAACTCTACATCGTGACTTACCATGAGAACGGTTATGCCGGCTTTATTGAGGTCGTATATAATCTGAGCAAACTCAATCTTGAATTCGGCATCAAGTCCCTTTGTAGGTTCATCAAGAAGAAGGATTTGAGGTCTTATGAGAAGAATTTTTGCAAGAGCCGCTCTCTGCTGTTCACCGCCGGATAAATCATAAGGATGGCGATTGCAGAGACTTTCAAGTCTGCACAGCTTTACCGCTGCGGTAACCCGTCTTTCTTTTTCCTCCTTGCTGATTTTTCTGCCGTCAAATACTTCGTACAAATCTTCAAGTACAGTTTTTTTCAAAAACAGTGTCTGCGGATTTTGGGGTAATACTGCTACGAGCGTGTCAAAAGAATTTTTGTTAAGCGGAGAGATTTCAACTTTGCCTCTGTATGGCTTGTTAAGTGAACAGATAATTGACAAAGCGGTTGATTTTCCCATTCCGTTACCGCCGAGTATAGCCGCAAATTCCCCCTGATATATTTTTAGCGAAAGACCTTTTAGTACATCTGCACCCGACTTTTCGTACCTGAACCAAATATCATTAAGACTTACTGCTTCTTTATCAGAATGTTTCTGAATGCTTTCGGGCGTGAGCTCATATATTTTATGACTTTTGGCATATTCCGAAAGCCACTTTTTGCCGCTTGGAACAGTTACGGGACAGTCGGTATTGTCATTTTCTGTAACAGCCTGCCATATCTGCATCGGAGCAGGCATAGAAAGAAATGTTTTACTGTTTTTTTCTTTAAGAATTTTCCCGACCTTTTGAGGAGAGTCAAAAGCTGAAATTCCGTTGTTTTCGATGACAAGCACCTTGTCTGAAAGCGGAAGCACCTCATCAAGTCTGTGTTCCGTTATTATCACCGTTGTCCCCAGTTCGTGATTTATGCGTGAAACGCAGTGCAAAAATTCGCTTGCCGCAATCGGATCGAGTTGGCTTGTCGGTTCATCTAAAATGAGAACGGACGGTTGCATTGCCATAATTGAAGCAAGGTTTAAAATTTGCTTTTGTCCGCCCGAAAGCTCAAGAACACTTTTTTCAAAATAATTTTGGATTCCGAAAAATGAAGCTGTTTCGGCAACTCTTTTTCGGATTGTATTGTTGTCATAACCAAGACTTTCAAGTCCGAAAGCAAGTTCGTGCCATACCTTATCGGTAACAATCTGATTTTCAGGTGATTGCATAACAAAGCCGATTTTACTGCTTTGCTTCTCTGTGAGAAAGGTCTGATATAGGTTTTTCTTCAAAGAATATTTCTCCCGAAAGAACACCGTGCGGTGATAGATCGGGTTTCAGATGTCTGAGAAGTGTGCTTTTTCCGCAGCCTGACGGACCGCAGACTGTGATAAACTCGCCCTCATTTACGCTGAAAGTAATATCTTTAAGTACATCAATACCGGTTTCGGGGTATCGAAAACTCAGATTTTTGATTGCATATGTTTCCATTTTATCCCCTCTCCTATATTTACCGATAGCGGAATCAACATTAAAAATGTGTAGAATATATAAAAAATAATACTTTGCACCGTAAACAAATCGCCCTTGATTGAGGGATAGTATCTGAATTTTATTGCGTTTGTAAAAAGCAAAATCATAAGTACCAATCCGGTAAAAAGGATTGTGCAAAGCATAAATGCGTCTCTTTTGTCAAATTTATAAAGTGAATAGGATGTTCTGCCTTTAAGACCGTGACCTCTGCTTTTCATTGAATCGGCTGTTTCAATTGCGTTTTCAAGTGACCATGTTATCATAATCGAAAGAATTTTTACAGCATTTCTTATTCTTTGAAACAATGTTCCTCGTTTATATCTCTGCCTATTGTGTGTTGTGCATTACGCACAAGTTTCATTTGTGCCGAAAACCTTGGAACAAAACGCAACGCCATTGAAATCACCAGACTCAATGACGGCATTATTCTACCAAACAGGAAAACTACCTTGTCGGAAGTGATTACTGCATTGAATGAAGAAAACCATAAAACTGTTGACGAAAGCAAAAATGCACTTGCAATACCGTAAACGATTGATTCGAGGGTTAGTGGGTTATCCCACGGAAAATATGTGAGTATAGTCATTCCTTCATGATTAAAAACAGGATTTACGAGAACTATCAAGAGTATCATAGGTAAAAGAAAAACAAGTGATAATCTCACAGCTTTTTTGCCGTTAAGGTATAAAGCGGTTACAAGCGCACATAAAAAACTTACAGCAAGACAAACAGGGTTCATGATAAACATCGTGAACCCTATTGTAAGTGCAAAAAATATAAAATTGATAAAGGGGTGCATATTTGAAAAAGTATCCTTCATCATTATTCTCCTGTTGCGTATCCTCCGCCGACATCATAGCCTAAGTTACAAGTGTAGCACCAGACCACATCATCGCCGTTCTTGAGTACATATCGTGAACAGCCGTAGTTTGGAAACCATTCATTGACTTTGTACATCCAACCCGAAAGAGAACCGCAGTCAAATTCGTAAAGGTTGTTAATTCCTTCAATATAAGCGGAATTATACATAGGAGTCCAGCTTGATTCCATATGAATATTGTTTTCCTTACAAACTTTTACAAGGACATCATATACAGATTCACCCTCTTTGAATTGAACCTTCTGTTTTTTGAGGATTATACCATCCTTTGGAACGAGTTCAATTTTTTCGGGATCAAGGTCATCTATATTGTCAAGAATTGTTGAACAGGTGATTGTAAAGGTACAATAAAGATTTGTATCTTTTGTTTCCTGTTCTTCTGGTTCAACCGGCTTTGGTTTTCCCGACGGTACAGGATCGGTTTTGTACTTGTCCTGCGTTGTCGGCTGAACATCATTCTTTTTGTTCGGCTTTGAAGAACTGTTTGATGAAGAAGACGGTTTTTTCTTATCCGAAGAACTGTTGCTTGAACTCTGCTCGGATTTCTCACTTTTTTCAACGGCTGAACCGTTACTGTTCTGCGAATTATCCTTACTGTTCTTTTTATCTTCGGAATTTTTTCTGTCCTTTTTATCTTTGTTTGATTTAGTGGAATCGGTAGGATTTTGAGTGGTTTTCTCTGTTGCAGACACAGAAGTTGTTTCTGTGTCTGCATTTGTTGTCGATAGCGAGGAGGCAGTTGATGCAGTTTGAACTTTATTTTCCGATCGGTTGCCGCCTGCAAAAAATGCTACTGTAAGTGCGGCAATACAAACGCACACCGCAATTAAAAGTATTTGATTTTTTTTAACAAACTTTTTTATTTTTTCCATAACCAATTTTTACTTGTGAACTTTAATCAAACGAGCTTAACGATGATTTTCTGAATTTCTGTTGCATCAACAACATTGATAACACCGTCATGATTTACATCAGCTTTGATAAGTGAAACCTTTGAAAGCTGTTCAAGGTTTACAATCTGCTTCTGAACGAGTGTTGCGTCAATTACAGAAACTGTGTTATCAAGATTAACATCACCTACGGCATAATTTTCTGCAAGTCGGTCAGTCATATTGTAGAGTGAAGTTTTGCCGTTTACAAGACGGTCAAATGAAACAAAAGCATAGAAACCCTGTTCAGTTGCCATCTGATTGTATGTTGTATCTGTATGACCAAATCCGTTTTCAGCGGAGAAACTCATCATAGCATCGATGAGTGTGTTGCCGTTTTTGATGAATCTTTCATCATTTGTAGGATCAATTCCAAGGCTTGTAAGTGCAACGAGTACCTGTGCACAACTTTCGCTGTTTACAGAACCCCATGATGCAAATCCGCCGTTTTCATTCTGTGCGTTTGACATTGCTGTGAGTGCTTTATCAATTGCCTCTTTAACATCGCTGTTTGTTGAGTAGTAAGGAGCAAGTGCCTGAATTGCCATACCTGTCATATCAGGATCTGCAGTTGAGCCGAAGAATGTCCAGCCACCGTTTGCTACCTGTGCATCAAGAATTGTCTGTACGAGCTTTTCTCTTGTTGTGGGATTTGCGGCGTCAGTCTGCGGAATTTCATAATCGCCCGTATCAAGTGCAATGAGTGCAAAGATAGGACCGTTGATACCCTGCTTCTTAACATAATCCATATCTGCAAGCGGTTCAAGAAGATTATATGATGCAACATCCGTAACATCCTTACCGATTGCCGTAAGTGCAAGGATTACTCTTGAATTGTCTGTTGATTTAGTATTGTGAAGCTTTGCAGAACCCTTTTCTTCAACATACTTAACTGCATTCTGATAGTAACTGTCTGCAATTTCGTCTGTGATTTTACCTGCTCTTGCAAGACCGAGGACTGTCCACTCGCCGCCTACTGAAGAAACTGTGGGGGCATCCTGTGATGCGAGATATTTTGCAACCTCGTCAATCTTGTTTGAAACTGTGTCAGCTGCGGAAGGAGCATATTTTACTGTGAATGTATATACAGTACCGCCTTCACTTGTGTTCATCGACGGCCATGCAGTATCACCGCAACCGATGATAATTTTGTCACCGTCAGAAACACTAACAGTCTGACTTCTCTTGTAAAACGCACTGTCGTCAGAAGGAAGATATTCATTCTTATATTTTCTTGTCTGGAAGTTTTTGTTAGTTGCAGTAGGAACTACATTTACATCAGCTGACGGAGTGTCGATTGTGAGTGTGTAGTCTGTAACTGACGGATCAAATTCGCCCGAAAGCTCGGCACCTGTGATCTCAACCGATTTAACAGTTGTATCGTTATTTGCCCATGTACCGCCGATATCCTCGCCGTAACCGTTTGAAGTATACATAATAGCGATTTCATCACCACTCTCAAGTGTGCCGTCTGCTACTGTATAGGATGCATAACCTGAATTTGTGAACCAGTCATTGAGAGTTCCCATCCAGCCACTCATTGTACCGCCGTCAAATGCAGCAAGACCGTTAATTGACGAGATGTAATTGCTCTCAGCACCCTCCTGTGTGTAGCCGTGATTGTTGAGTGCGTCAGCAACGGCTGACATCATAGTAGTGTCATTATTAATGCTTACCCACTCATCAACGAGAACGCCGTCCCACGGAGCGCCGTTTTCTACTGAGTATGTATCATTTCTGACAATTACTCTTACTTTTCCGTCTTCAACTGCGCTTACTGAAAGTGAAACCGTCATAAGTGACGAAATCATCATTACAGAAAGTACAATTGAGAGGATTTTTTTGAAAGATTTGTTCATAGTGTTTTCCTCCATATTGTATTGTGTATATCGAAAGGCAAAATAAAAAAGCCCTCCGTTTTTGGAAGGTACAACAAACAAAACCATACAGACCAAAAGTCTGTACAGATATGGTCGGCTGCACCTCTTCCCTGTCCAAGATTTGCAAAATCCGAGGCATACGGACAGCGACCTGACTTATGGCAATGCCAAATACAGTAATGACTGTTGCTTCGGATTCTCACCGAATTCTCTGTTATCTACTCTGCAAGATGCATTTTGAACCGTAAACCCATATTAAGTTATATACATTTGAAATCTGCATTTAATTATAACACCTGTTTATAGTCGTGTCAATTCCTTAAAATTTTTCTGATATCAGAGTTTATTCAGGTACGATATAAGTTTTGTTTATGGCCGGCTTTTTGTGTAACTCAGTTGTATGAATTGAATATTCTGTTAATAAAAAGTTGAAATCGGTGAATCAGATGAAAGGAAAATGTTCGCTTGACAAGTTACCGCTTGGAGTTACGGGGATTGTCTATCGTGTGAACTGTAATGAAAATATCAAAAACAGAATATTTGATTTCGGTATTATGGAGAACAGTTCTGTTATCCCCTTGTTTACAAGTCCGTTCGGTGATCCGTCTGCGTATCTTGTTAAAAATGCCGTTGTGGCACTGAGAAATAACGATTGCAAAGATATCATTGTTACTCCTGAATAAAAGGAGGCTTTTTATTGTTTTCTACGGATAAATCATCTTTTAATAAAAAGGATGTCTCGGATTGCGATTACAAAATTTCTCTTGCCGGTAATCCTAATGTCGGCAAGAGTACAATTTTTAACGAACTGACGGGATTAAGACAGCATACGGGAAACTGGACGGGTAAAACAGTTGAGTTTGCCAGAGGTTGTTGCAAAATCAAAGACGCAAGATTTTGTATTACTGACTTACCCGGATGCTATTCTCTGCTTTCATTTTCGGGCGAAGAGGCGGTAACAAGGGAGTGCCTTATACAAAAACAAAATGACTGCGTTGTAATAGTTATTGACTGCGGAGTTATTGAAAGAAATCTTTCATTTGCATTGCAGGTGTTATCTGTCACAAAGAATGCTGTTCTTTGTCTTAATCTTTGTGATGAGGCTGAAAAAAACGGTATAAAAATCGACTGCGACGAGTTATCGCTAAATCTTGGAATACCTGTTGTAAAAACCTGTGCAACAGACAAAAAAGGTTTGGATGAATTAAAAAAAGCGATCTATAATGTATGCAGCGGAAAGACAAAATGTTTTAGGGTAAAAAGAAATTTTGAAGGCGTTGATATACTATCCGAAAAAAACTACAAACAGAATATTGAAAAGCTTTCGCAGATTGGTAACAAAATTTCAAGTGACTGCGTAAAATATGAAAAATCAGAGTTAAATGCTTGTACAAGAAAACTTGATAAAATACTTACAAGCAAAACCACGGGAATACCGATTATGCTTGCAATGCTTGGTATATTGTTCTGGATAACAGTTGTCGGTGCAAATTATCCGAGCGAATGGTTAAGCAATTTGTTTGGCTTTATAAAAGAGAAACTGTATATTCTTTTTGATTTTTTACACGCTCCCGATGTTGTAACTGGACTTTTGATTGACGGAGTTTATACAACTCTGTCATGGGTGGTATCTGTAATGCTGCCGCCTATGGCTATATTCTTTCCGTTGTTTTCGCTTGTTGAGGATTCGGGATATCTGCCGAGAATTGCATTTAATCTTGATAGGTATTTTTCAAAGTGTGGTGCACACGGAAAGCAAAGTCTTGCTATGGCAATGGGTCTTGGCTGTAATGCCTGCGGAGTTACGGGATGCAGAATCATCGAGTCGCCAAAGGAACGGTTGATTGCAATTCTTACAAATAATTTTATGCCGTGTAACGGACGGTTTCCCACAATAATTGCATTACTGCTCATGTTCTTTGCAGGTACGGCATTTACGCTGAGCAGTTCGCTTGAGGTAGCGGCATTGTTGATTGGAATAATAGTTTTCTGTATTTTTATAACACTTGTTATATCTAAGGTACTTTCAGTCACAATATTGAAAGGCGAACAGTCCGGATTTGTGCTTGAGCTTCCGCCGTACAGAAAGCCGCAGATTTTAAAAACTATTGTCCGTTCGCTGTTGGACAGAACTTTATTTGTTTTAGGAAGGGCTGTTGCGGTTGCCGCTCCGGCAGGTGCGATAATCTGGATTCTTGCAAATGTGCATATAAGCGATATTTCACTTTTAAAATATTGTACTGATTTTTAGATCCGTTCGGCAGATTTATCGGGGTTGACGGCGTTATAATAATGGCATTTATACTTGGATTTCCTGCGAATGAAACCGTTATTCCGATTATAATTATGTCATATATGGCAAGTGGTACTCTTGTGGATTATTCAAGCTACGATCAGCTGTTTCAACTTCTCAGTATGAACGGCTGGACGATTACAACGGCTGTATGTACGATTATTCTTTGCATTCTTCATTATCCGTGTTCAACAACCTGTCTGACAATAAAAAAAGAAACAGGCAGCCTTAAATGGACGCTTGTTTCTATGGCTTTGCCTACTGCAATGGGAATTGTGCTTTGTATGATTACAGCAGGTGTTATGAGATTATTTTAAGTCAATAACTTCAAAATCATCGGGAACAAATATATTTCCGTTAAAAACTGTTCTCGCCTCTGAAGTATATGTTCTTTTGCGTGTTTGAAGTGTTTCGTCCTCGGTGTGATACAGGATAAGATTTTTTGCAAAAAGACTCTCTGCAAGTTTTCCTGCATCAAGTGCTGTACTGTGGAATTTTTCGTAAGGCTTAAAAATATCTTTTTGACTGTAAAGACAAAAAGCTTCACACATAAGATAATCACAGTTTTGAACAAAATTTCTGCATTTTTCATTGAACGGTTCATCACCGAGACAGGCGAGAACTTTTCCTGACGGAAAAACAGCCTTGAATCCGAATTGCTTTGTTTTGTCTGAAAATATATCAAAGAAAGTGAGTTGGATACTGCCGGCATTTTGCTTTTCACCGTCTTTTACTTCATTGATGAAAATTTTTGTATTGATATTTTTGAGAAATTTCGGTGCAAGTGTGTGGTTGCAAATTGCCGTGATTGAATCAACACATTCATCGTGGCAGTAAATATTAAAATTACCGTCATATTTGCCTGAATTTATAAGAGCACTTATTTGCCTTATTACCCACACGGCACCTAAAATATGGTCGGTGTGAGAATGAGTAATAAACATTGTTTTTATGCTGTTCCAAGCTACTCCGGATTTCTTAATTGCGGATAAAATTCCGTTTCCGCCGCCTGCGTCAACAAGAAGACAGTCGTTTTCGGATTTCAGAAGAAAACAGGTATTATAACAGTCGGTAACCATCGCACTTCCTGTGCCGAGCATAATAATTTTTTCGTTCATACAGCACCTCGAAAATACAGGCAGATACAAGAAAAATGTATCTGCCTGTAAATTTTATTGTAATTTTATTCTTCTGCTTCTGCAACCTTCATCATAATGGCACATTCCATTCTTTTTCTGAAAAGCTCACAGCCGTATTCGTAAATACCTGTGATTGAGCCTGTTGCATGATAAGCGTTTGCGGCACAACCGCCGCTGCAATAAAGTCTTGCCCAGCAGTCTTTGCAGTCGGGACGGGCGTATGCGTTACAAAGCTTAAATTCGTCCTGAATTTTCGTGTTTGAAACACCGTTAAAGATATCGCCGAGCTTGTACTTTTCATCGCCTACAAATTGATGACAGGGATAGAGGTCGCCCCAAGGTGTTACAGCCATATATTCTGTACCCGAACCGCAACCCGAGATTCTCTTATAAATGCACGGACCGCCTGTAAGGTCAATCATATAGTGATAGAAGGTGAGCAGTCTGCCCTCTTTTTCACGCTTGAGCATTTCCTTTGCAAGAATTTCGTACTGTTCAAAAAGGATAGGCAAATCGTCATATGTAAGTGCATATGGGTCATCGGGAGCACATACAACCGGCTCCATTGAAAGCTCTGTAAATCCCAAATCCGCCATATGGAAAATATCGTTTGTGAAGTCTGTGTTATTATGTGTATAAGTGCCTCTTACATAGTAACCCTTGTTGCCTCTTTTTTTGACAAATTCCTGAAATTTCGGAACGATAATATCATAACTGCCTTTGCCGTTTACAGTTTTGCGAAGATGGTCATGCACTTCTTTTCTGCCGTCAAGGCTGAGAACTACATTGTGACATTCTTTGTTTGCAAATTCAATTACATCGTCATCAACAAGCATACCGTTTGTTGTAAGTGTAAAACGGAAGTTTTTGTTGTGTTCCTTTTCAATGCTTCTTGCATAGGCAACAATCTGCTTTACAACGTCAAAGTTCATAAGAGGTTCTCCGCCGAAGAAGTCAACCTCAAGGTTTACTCTGCTGCCTGAATTTTCAATGAGAAAGTCAATTGCTCTCTTGCCCACTTCAAAGCTCATCAGCGCTCTCTCGCCGTGGTATTTGCCCTGGCTTGCAAAGCAGTATTCGCAGTTAAGGTACAGGTGTGAGCAATGTGCAGACAAAGTGCTTTGATTACTGTGTTTCTCTTTTTAAAGTCAAATGCAAGGTTTTCGTACTTGTCGTCTGTAAAGAGCTTTCCCTGTTCCTCAAGCTCTTTTACATCATCAATGCAGTCGGAGATTTCTTCTTTTGTAATCTCAGGATTGTCTGCATATTTTGAAAGCATTTCGTCGATTATCTGTTCTTTTGTTGCGTTTTTGTACATTGCAATAACATCATAAGCAAGGTCATCGACTGCGTGTACACTGCCGCTGTAAACATCAAGAACAATGTTGTATCCGTTAAGTTTATACTGATGAATCATAATATCTCCGTTAGACAAAAGGAAAGCCGTTAACCCTTTGGGAAAACGGCGATAATCCTTAATAATCAAATTAAAATAGAATTATTTCTCGCTCATGCACTTTTCGCACTGCTGGTTAGCAACGCCGCAAGATGTCTTACACGCTGACTGACATGAAGTCTGGCATTCGCCGCAACCGCCTGTCTTAACGCTCTTCTTGAGGTCACGAGTTTCGATAGTTTTAATTCTCTTCATAATAAATCAAACTCCTTGTTAGATTTTGTTAGTTTAATATTATCACACAGCCATTGATTTGTCAATCTTTTTTAACTACGCTTATGTTGTCCGTCATACCGCCTTTTGTTGACATAATCTCAACCTTGCAGGCTGAAAGATATTCAATGTAATTTATAAGTTCCTTGCTTATAATTTCACCGGGTACGATGAGGGGAATTCCGGGTGGATATGCCCAGATATATTCGGCAGAAGTTCTGAATTCCGAATTTTGAAACGGAATAGTTTCTTTGTTGAATTTGTACAACTCGCAGGAGTTGAAATTTTTGCCTGTGTAGAGATTTTTTAACGGAACACGCTCGGTGTCGGCTCCCTTTGAAAGTTCGCTGTCAATTGAAATCAGAGCGTCTGAAAGCATATCAAAAGCTTTTTCAGTGTCACAAACTGATGTCATGGCAATTACATAGTCCGAATATGCCATTTCGGTTTCAATCTGATAATTATTTCGCAGTATTTCGGCAAGCTTTGTTCCCGAAATATTTGCGTTCGCTGTTGAAATTACAATTTTGCCGATATCATAATCAAAATCAGTATCGCTTTTATCATAAATTTTCAGATATTTCAGATTTTTAAGTTTTTCTCTGACTGTTTTAAGATTGCAACAATATTCCTTGAATTTATCATTGCTGTTTTCGCAGAAATCAAGACATTTTTCGATTGAACTCATCAAAATATATGACGGACTGCTTGTTTCAAATACAGCTAAATTTTCGGCAAGAATTTTAGAAAGCTCGCTGTCATTTGTTATGAGCAATGCAGTTTGAGTTAATGACGGCAAAGTTTTGTGCAGACTCAATACTGCGGCGTCTGCACCGCAGTTAAGTGCTTCATCGGGAAAACTGTCCGAAAACGGAAAATGCGCTCCGTGAGCTTCGTCAACAAGTAATTTTGCTCCGTGTTTGTGACAGATTTCGGAAATTGACTTTATATCCGAAACAACTCCTTCATATGTAGGCGAAGTTATGATTACAAGTCTGATTTCATCATTGTGTTTTGTAAGTTTATCTTCTATATCGTAAGGTGAAACCGATGTAAGAATATTGTATCTGCTGTCTGTATCGGGAAAATGTAATCGACATTGAGATTAAACAGTTCTGCTGAATTATATACAGATTTGTGGCAGTTACGAGCCATTAAGATCTTGTCGCCTTGATTTGTCATTGAGCGAATTGCTGAAAGTATTCCGCCTGTTGAACCGTTAATCAGAATGAAAGCATTTTTTGCATTGTAAAGCTTTGCAGCCTTTTTCTGAATTTCGTCAATAACTCCGTTTGGTGAATGGAGATTGTCAAAATCATGAATTTCGGTTATGTCGATATTATACGGTATTATACCCTCTTCTGTAATGTCCGTTCTTTTGTGTCCGGGCATATGAAAAGGATATATGCCGCTTTTTGAATAATTTTTAAGCTTGTTGTACAGCATATATCCTCCGATATTTTAAATATTTAGTTTGTACCGAACTCAGCGAGTTCAAGTCCCTTGTTGTGTTCAAGCGCCCAGTTTATGCTCCAGTAGCTTGTAAAGAGCAAAAGATGATTGCCTTTAAGATCCTGAATTTTCTTAGTATCGGACGCAAGGTCGAGAGTTTTCGGATCAAGGTCATCGTTTACAATCCAACGGATAAATTCATATGGGAGTGTTTCCATAATGATATCACAGTTGTACTCGTTTTGAAGTCTGTATTTAAGAACATCAAACTGAAGTACGCCTACAACGCCAACGATAACTTCCTCCATACCTGCGTCAAGCTCCTGGAAAATCTGAATTGCACCTTCCTGTGCAATCTGACTTGTACCTTGATGAACTGTTTGCGCTTCATTGTGTCTTTCTGACGGACAAGTGCAAAGTGTTCGGGAGCAAATGTAGGAATTCCCCTGAACTGTACCTTGTGTCCCGGTGAACAGATTGTGTCACCGATTGAGAAAATGCCCGGATCAAACACACCGATGATATCGCCCGCATATGCCTCGTCAACAATTTCTCTTTCCTGAGCCATAATCTGCTGTGGCTGTGAAAGACGCATTTTTTTGTTGCCCTGAACATGGAACACTTCCATATTCTTTTCAAACTTGCCGCTGCAGATGCGCATAAATGCAACTCTGTCACGGTGAGCCTTGTTCATGTTTGCCTGAATTTTGAAGACAAATGCAGAGAAAAAGTCTGACATAGGCTCAACCTTTTCATCAACTGTTTCTCTTGGCAGAGGTGGAGTTGTGAGCTGTAAGAACTGTTCAAGGAATGGTTCAACACCAAAGTTTGTAAGAGCCGAACCGAAGAATACAGGAGTAAGCTGACCGTTACGGACTGCTTCAAGGTCAAATTCATCGCCTGCACCGTCAAGAAGTTCTATTTCATCAAACAAATCCTGCTTATGATAGTAGCCTATTGTATCTTCAAGGGCAGGATCGTCAAGCGTAAGTTCTTTCTTTTCAACTTCTTTCTGACCGTTATTAGCGGTGAAAGCAAGGATTTTCTTAGAATTTCTGTCATACACACCCTTGAATTCCTTACCTGAACCGATTGGCCAGTTTACGGGATAGGTGTGAATTCCGAGAACATTTTCAATGTCTTCAAGAAGGTCAAAAGAATTTTTGGCATCTCTGTCCATCTTGTTGATGAATGTAATGATAGGAATATTACGCATTACACAGACCTTGAAAAGTTTGATAGTCTGTTTCTCAACACCCTTTGAACCGTCAATTACCATTACGGCAGAGTCTGCCGCCATAAGTGTACGGTAGGTATCTTCAGAGAAGTCCTCATGTCCCGGTGTGTCAAGAATATTTATGCAATAACCGTTATATTTAAACTGCAAAACCGATGATGTAACAGAAATACCACGCTGTTTTTCAATTTCCATCCAGTCGGACACAGCATGCTTTGCGGTTCTTTTGCCTTTTACCGAACCTGCAAGGTTAATTGCTCCGCCGTAGAGTAAGAGCTTTTCCGTAAGTGTTGTTTTACCCGCATCAGGATGCGAAATAATCGCAAAGGTTCTGCGCTTGCTGATTTCTTCTTTAAATGAACTCATATCTTTCTTCCCTTCGGAGGTTAAGTATATCCACAATTTTATATTTTACTATTTTGGATGGTATATGTCAATAAAGAATGAAGAAAATGTGAGAAAAATAATTGCTACAAAAACTTGACAAATTTGTAAATATATTGTAATATATTGGTACAGAAGGACTTAATGTGATTTTTCCTATTTTTTCATATACCTTCCAAATCGAGGCAGAAACTTGTGTTTCTGCCTCAAAATCATTTATGAGGTTTTTTATGAGTAATTCTATCGGTCTTTACATTCACATACCGTTTTGTAAGCACAAATGTCCGTATTGCGATTTTTTCAGCGGCAATGCAGATGAAAACGCTTTCGATAATTATGTGATTGAATTAAAAGATAAAATAAAATACTGGTCTGAAAAAGCCAAAAGAGATATTGCAACCGTATATTTCGGCGGCGGTACGCCGAGTGTTTTGGGTGCAGACAGACTTTGTGATATTCTTGATTTTATCAAGTTTAATTTTAATATTCAAAATAATGCCGAGATTACGGTTGAAGTCAATCCCGACTCCGCCAAAACTATTGATTTTGAAAAAATGTATGCCTGCGGATTTAATCGCATTTCAATGGGTATGCAGACTGCTGTTGAAGATGAATTAAGGCTGCTTGGGAGAATTCACAGCATTGATGATGCAAAGACTTCTGTTGAAAGGGCTAAAAGTGCGGGATTTAATAATATTTCACTTGATTTGATGATGGGAATTCCTAATCAGACAATTGAAAGCCTTGAAAAATCAATCAGTTTCTGTGCCGATTGCGAAGTTACTCATATTTCATCATACATTTTGAAAATCGAGGAGAATACTCCGTTTTATAAGGTGCAAAATAAACTTAAGCTTGCCGATGATGATATGCAGGCCGAAATGTATCTGAGAGCTGTTGAAATGCTTGATTCTCTCGGATACAAGCAATATGAAATTTCTAATTTTGCAAAACAGGGTTATGAAAGCCGACATAATACCAATTACTGGAGATGCGGTGAATATATAGGCATAGGTCCGTCTGCACACTCATTTTTTGAGGGCAAAAGGTTCTTTTATTCGAGAAGCATGGATGATTTTAATAACAATAAGCTGTCTTTTGAAGGTACGGGCGGAGATGAGGAGGAATTTATTATGCTCTCTCTCAGGCTGAAAAGCGGTCTTAATTATTATGAATTTGAGAAAAAATTCGGATACACCCTCCCCTCTTACATTATCAAAAAAGCTAAAGAGTATGAAAAATACGGCTATACAAATGTTACGGACAAGTCAATCAGCTTTACACCGAAAGGTTTTCTTGTTTCAAATTCAATAATCAGTGAACTGATATAAAAAACGCTCCGAGAATAAATTCGGAGCGTTAATTTTATGTTATGAATTTGTATGTCAGATTAATACAATGAAGAGTATGAACCGCCGCCGATAAGCGATGTAAGAACACTTGTTGCAAATGTACTTGTGTTAAATGACCACATAGTAAGTTCTGCGCCGATGAAGAATACAATCATAAATGCAACGGCAACGATGAGTGTGAGAATTAAAGTGAATAATGCAGAGTTCTTTGCTTCGGGAACATTAGCTTTTACCTGATTTACAAGTGAAATAACAAGGTAAAGCATAACGATTACGAAGAAGAACAGGAACATATATACGTTGATTAATGCGCAAAGACCTGCCAAAATCCAACCGATTGATGCCGGAATAGATTCAATTGAAAATGTGATGAATGAATCAATAAATGCTTTGGCTGTGTTTTCTTCGGTTTTGTATTTCTTTACATATGCAAAGAGAATAACAGAATAGAAGCCGCCGATAAGGATAGTAGTAACAAGACTTACAAGAAGTGTTTTCGGAAAATCAAGTGCGCTCATAGAAAGCATAAGAAACATATTGCCAAGAATGAGTGCAATAAAGAAAATTGCCGAGAAAAGAGCGCCGAGAATGATGTCTTTTTCAGCCTTTGCTGTTTTGATAACAGTTTTGGAATCCTTAAAGAATGAAGTGAACACAACAGGAATGTTCTTTAAAGCCTTAACAAAAGCATTTTCCCCAATGGGTGCTGTGTTATTTACGGCATAAGGCGACTGCTGTGTCTGAGGGTTTTGCGGCTGTGCATACTGTTGCTGAACAGGGTTTTGATACTGTGGCTGTTGTGGCTGAACAGGCTGCTGATACTGAGGCTGTGCCTGTGCATTTGCCTGCTGAGCCTGTGCTTGAGCTGGCTCTTGACTTTTCGCAGTTGCAAACAGCATTGTCTTCAAGCTGTGCTCCGCAATATTTACAGAATTTCATGGTGATTCCTCCAAGATAAAATAATATGTAACAGGTCTTATAGCTACCTGTTGTTTGTTTATTGAGAAGTGATAACATCAACGCCCACATTATATCACAAATTACAGCAATAATTCAAT
>ENA-OQIW01000030-OQIW01000030.1-human-gut-metagenome-genome-assembly--contig:-NODE-30-length-35379-cov-3.778566_pt1 | contig 35379 bp, 37 predicted proteins | sample MGYA00242586_ERZ504751 | MGnify/ENA primary metagenome ERZ504751 (study PRJEB26092, sample SAMD00036349) | human gut metagenome | host: Homo sapiens | study: EMG produced TPA metagenomics assembly of...
TGATGTACAATCGACAGATTGTGCGAGGGTGTATTCGCTCTAACGCCGAGGGCTTTAAGAACGGTCAATCTACTCGGCGGACATCATTCTGATTGAGAAGATTTCTGCTTGATTGACCGTCATAAAACGCTCCAGCGTGTCCCTTCGGATAATGGTCTTGCGCCCTACCTTTAAGACAGGCAGCTTGCCCCAGTCCACCAATTTCCGCATGGTGTTCCTGCCGATACCCGTACATTCGGCGGCTTCCTCGATGGTCATACCTATTTTAACTGCGTTCATTATCTCATCCTCCTTTTGAAATACTTGTTTTGCAACTGTACAATCCTAATTATACTTATTTTGCAATCTCGTGTCAACCTGTTTTGCAACTGTTTAGGAATTTTTTTTAATATTTATCCGTTTCAGGGTTGCAATCTGCATTTTGATGTGCTATAATGATACTCGTCAGGAGGTGAAAACCTTGAAAAAGAAATTGAATTCACCGCAAAACAAGTCGGTGAACGGGTAAAAGAGCGCCGAACAGAACTAAACCTTACCATGCCTGAGCTTGGAAAGCGTATCGGCGTAAACAAATCCACCATTCAGCGGTATGAAGCAGACGGCGTTGACCCGAAGCGTACTATGATTATCAACGGTCTTGCCGATGCGCTGCTTACCACTCCCGAATGGCTGACAGGGCTTTCCGAGGAAAAGGAATATGATGCCCGCACGCTCTGCCAAAAGGACATTGAGGAGCATATCAAAAAGTACCTTGATACGGTTTCCTCCACGGTCAGCGGAGAGCCGCACCAGCAGCTTCTTACCACCTTCCTCGGCAAGATGATTGACCTGTACTCGGTGCTGTGCCACTACTTTGCCAACGCTATGGCGGAGGTTGACCGTGTGGCGGAGGACGAGGGCTTGAAGCAGTCGATTATGCGGTATGCGATTGAGGTGGGCGCAATCGAAGAACGGGTCTACCGCAAAGAAATGGAAATACCTATCGAAGATATGAAGCGTTTTTTAGACGGAATTTTACATATCTACGATGAGGGACGCACCAAAGTATCTATGGGCGACCTCTTCGGGATAGTGACGGAAGCCGAAAACAGGCTTGCCGAAAAAGAAAATTCCGTGGCACCTTGACAAAAAAATATGCCGATTGAAACCAACCGGCAAAAGTGACATTCTTTACTTTACGCACACCATATGTCACAGTCCCGATTGCCACGGATAGAAAGGAGTTTTTATCTATGGCAAAAGGTTCTGTAAGAAAGAAAGGCAAAAAGTGGTACTACCGCTTCTATATCGAAGATGAAAGCGGCAATCTGGTACAGCGTGAATTCGTGGGAACAGAAAGCAAATCCGAAACGGAAGCCCTGCTCCGCAAGGCGATGGAGGACTACGAGGAAAAGAAATTCGTTGCAAAGTCTGAAAACGCCACGGTGGGAATGCTGCTGGATATGTGGGTGGAGGAAGAACTAAAGCCCGGCAGTCTCAGCAACGGTACGGTAATGGCATATCAGGGTACGGTAAACCGTATCAAGCAGCACCCTATCGGCAGCCGAAAGCTGAAAACCGTCACCGCCGACCATTTGCAGGCGTATATGGATTTTCTCAGCTTCGGCGGGACAAATCCCGACGGTACAACGGCAAAGGCACTTAGCAAAGGGTATCTGCGTTTGTTCTCGCAGTCCTGCAAGGAGCGTTCCACTTTGCGGTATTCCCCAAACGGCTGATTACCTTCAACCCGATGCAGTATGTGGTATGGCGGGGCAAAAAAGAGGACTATGACCTGTTTTCGGACGAGGACGGCAATACCGATTCCACACCCACGCTCAGCCATGAGCAATATCTGAAGCTGGAGGAATTTCTGAAAAAGAAAGATAACCCCGCTTTACTGCCCATTCAGATTGCCTACTACACGGGGCTTCGCATCGGCGAAGTCTGCGGCTTGACTTGGCAGGATGTCAACCTTGACAAGCAGTACCTTACGGTGCGCCGCAGTATGCGCTACAACGGGGCAAGGCATAAAACCGAGATAGGAGCGACCAAACGGAAGAAAGTCCGTACCGTGGACTTCTGCGACACGCTGGCGGCGATCCTCAAAGCGGCGAAAACCGAACAGCACAAAAACCGCCTCCAGTATGGCGGGCTTTACCACCTCAACTACTACACCGAGGTGAAGGAAAAAGACCGTACTTACTACGAGGTTTACAGCCTGCCGAGGACAGATGAAATCCCAGAGGGGTACAAGGAAATATCCTTTGTCTGCCTCAGACCTGACGGCGCATACGAATCACCGAGTACGGTAGGGATTATGTGCAGGACGGCAAGCAGAAAGGTCGAGGGCTTGGAGGGCTTTCATTTCCACCAACTTCGTCACACATTCACGAGCAATCTGCTCTCAAACGGGGCAGCGCCGAAGGATGTGCAGGAGCTTCTCGGACATGCCGATGTCAGTACCACAATGAATATTTACGCTCACGCTACAAGGGAAGCGAAGCGTACTTCCGCAAGACTGCTGGATAAGGTGGTCGGCGGAGAGTAAAAAACTTTCCCTTGTTTCGGCTCGTAAGGGCAAAAACAAGGGAAAATACATAAGGTTGGAACACAAGATAGGCGAAATGCCTTGAAAATACAGCGTTTTCAGAGGGTTTAACAGATAAACTGGAATTTATATTGCAATCATTTTTTCTTTAATTCTAGAATATTCTTCTTGATCTGCTGTATAACCCCCTGAAATCATCATCCGTTTTTCCTGTCGGATCTTCAAGTTTTCAGTTGTCATCAAACGCTCTGCCGATAAACGGACAACCTACATCACAACCCATGGAGATGGAGATGTCTGGCTCCGGGATGCTTGATATCAGCTTAGAATACTGCTTTTTCTCCATGTCGATGCCGTAAAGCTCCTTCATGAGACGGACGGCATCCTGATTGATCTGGGGCGCAGCAAGTATGATGGAATCCTTCAGGAAATCAATGCCCGTATGATTCTGTATAATTTCTGTGAATTAGTGACTTCTCACGCTGTGGTAAAAACACCTAAAAAATACAGCATTTCTTAACTGAACAGTATTTTCATGCATAACCGCATATGATATACTGTTTTCATCATAAAAAGCCTTATCTAGGAACCGTAATAATTCTATTGAAATTTTCTTCCTGATTCACTTTGCTCTGCATGTACGGTCACATCACTTTTCTTTTTTTTAGACATAAACCAATAAAATATAACACAAAATGCTAAAGCAAACACAACACCAAAAACATTTTGAATCACTCTAAGACTAACCGCTCCTTGTAGTCCATAAGTCTCTGCAGCAATGGCTAAAGCACCAAATGTGTTAAATACTGCCTGCCAGCCATATTGTGCTGAAAATCCTACACCGATTCCACCAAGAATTCCTATATATGCATAGATTGACGAAGGAAGCAGAAAATATAATACTGTAAAACATATAACACCTGCAATATTTCCGACAATCCTTTTACGGACTCTGTAGTGCATATCTTCCATAGACGGCAAAATCACGGACATGGCCGCAATACCGGCCCACATTGCACGTGGCATATTACAAAGTTCTGCAATGCAAAGGACAATCGGTACGCATAAAATCTGACATATCTGCCATTTTGTTCTGGAAGAAGTGATATCAAATTCTTGTATCAGATCTTTCAGATTGCTTTTATAAGTTCTGTTTTTATGATTTCGATAAAATACGAAGCAGGTAAGTGCTGCACCTAAAGCCATTCCGACTAATCGCATCTGATAGCTTTTTCCCGTAACATCATAACCATATAGCAGCAGATACCCAAGAACCAATGTAGATTGATTAAACATGGATGGATTATGGCATCCGAACAGAATCAACACAGCCAGTGCCGCAATATTTAACAGCATTCCCAATACCGGTGAAAACTGATTTGCTAAATGCGGACATACAGTCATAATTACAAAGAACAAAGCCAAAAGCATCGTAGATTGTCCGGTGTGGATCCCCAGATCCGCATTTCTAAACACCATGAGACATAATAAGACTACTACACCTACAATGCTGTTCTCATTTCCAAATAGGATGCTGAAAATACTAACAAAGAAAAAACAAAATGCCATTGTAACAGCTATCTTCACCAGATATACCCACATATGATATAATTTTTCTTTTAGTGTTTCACTCTTTTTCAACAGGTTTTTAGAACCTGCCTGATTTAACTGCAACTCCTGATAAAATGTCATATAAATCATCCAATCTTCTAATTTATCTTAAAACTATATAATCTCATCTTTCTGCTTTGGCAGCTCTACAACAAATCTGCATCCACCATATTCACGGTTTTCTGCTTTGATTGTTCCTCCGGCACTATCTACAATCCGTTTTACAAGTGCAAGACCTAGGCCATTTCCTTCTGCTTTATGAGATCCATCTACCTGATAGAACTTGTCAAATATTCTGGATTTTACATCATCCTCTATTCCCGGTCCTTCATCTTCCAGAATGAACTTAACAGAATCCTGTTCTTGTCTCAGAAACATCGTAATTGTCCCCTTTGAAGGGCTGAACTTAATCGCATTATCCAAAAGATTTATCCAGATATGCATAAAAAGTCCCTCATTCCCGGTATATTTAACTTCCTCCAAGTCTACCTGAAAACCAATTTCTTTTTCTGTCCATTTTGTTTCCAATGAAAGAAATGCCTGGCGGATCTGTTCATCCAGACGATATTCTGTTTTTTTCATTGGTATATTCTGATTCTCTAACTTGGATAACAGCAAAATATTACCAACCAATCCGGAAAGTCTTTGGGTGTTAAATAAGATTTTTTCTACATATTTCTCTTGATCCGGAGACAGTTCTTCTCCCTGAAGCAGCATTGTATATCCTTCAATGGCATTAATCGGGGTCTTAAACTCATGAGAAACATCAGATACAAAATTCATCTGCAGCATCTCTGTTGCACGAAGTTCTTTTGTCATAACGTTAAAACTTTGATAAGATTCTCCAACTTCTGCTATACGGCTGTTCGTTTCCAAATGCTGTTCAAAATCTCCCTGAGAAACTTCCTTCATTGCTTTACTAAGTCTGGTAATTGGTTCCAGTAACTTTGCATTAATAAAGGAAGTGATCAGCCCTGCAATCAATGTATTGAAAATCAAAAGCCAGCCAAGCACAGGTATGCTGCCCGGCAGATTAAAAAAATGATTCAAAAAAGCAAATAATAAAGCAGATATGGCTGTTGAAAATACAAGTGCCAGCCAGATTGCACCGGTCAGACAGGATCGGATCCGCAATCCTTTTTCTTTCTTTTGTTCCATTATTTCTTCACCACCTTGTATCCAATTCCACGCATTGTTACGATTTCAAAATCAGGGTTATCTTTAAAATGCTCTCTGATTCTTCCTATATGTACCTCTATCGTATGTGGGTCTGCTTCCGTCTCGTATCCCCATACTTCATCCATCAACTGTTGTTTTGTAAATGTTCTGCCTGGCGAAGCTGCAAGCTTATATAAAAGCAGGAATTCTTTTTTAGGCAAAACAAGACTTTCCTTATCAGTTGTAACCGTCATTGCATCATAATCAAACTCTGTTGAACCGATCACAATTTTGTGTTCATTCAGTATCTGTGCACGGCGAAGCAGTGCTCCGACTCTTAAAACCATTTCATTCACATTTACCGGTTTTACCATATAATCGTCACTTCCCGAAAGAAATCCCTGGCGCATATCATCAAAGGAACCTTTCGCAGTGATCATAAGTACCGGTATCTGATATCCTGCTGAACGGAGTTCCGACACCAGTTCATAACCATCCATAACCGGCATCATAATATCGGAAATAATCAGATCAATATACTCTTTATCCAATATTTCTAATGCCAGTGCTCCATCCGATGCACTTTTGACCTGATATCCATTCTTCTCAAGCACATTTTGGAATAGCTGGCTTAATTCTTTATCATCTTCTACAATTAATATTTGAAACACGATCTTCTTCCTCCTTTTTCATCTCGTAAGCCTCTTTTTACACCATACTCTGAATACCAGATTCTTACTAATGCTATCATTTTGTTCACAAAAAATTGCTTGCTGTTTCATATAATTTTCCAAATTGCTCATTTGAATCGCTCCTTTCATTCTGCTATGAACTTACATACTATACTCAGATATTCTTGTTTCCAGAGCATTCAGCATTGTCTGTTCTTTTTCTTATTCTTATTCATTAACAATACAATACAATGGAAAACTCAATTTAACCTCAACAAGGTTTGTTTTTTCATCCATGCAAAATCTTCTTTGTACAACAGACTGTTAAATATAGCAAAAACGGCCTTTCAAAAACAGTTAACTTCTAAATCAACTGTGTTTTGAAAGATCGTTTCATCAGATTCTTATAGCAATCCAGCAAATAATCCCATAAATAATTGTCCCAGTCGCAAATATGCACTTCGTCCGGTTTGATATTGGTCTGTCACATCTTCTCCGAAGCGGTCAACCATTGTTTTCATCTGGCTGTTATCACACCGTAAATCTTCAAGAACTTTCTCGCCTGAGAACATAGAGAACACACTTCTTTTGTAAAATTCTCTTCTCAAAGGGCAAGTTGGCTAACCGGAAGTTAACTAATGGATGCCATTTTATCAGTCGGCCATGATCTCCTAAGAGCCACATAGGAGATTAAAAAGTTTGCAAGCCAACCAGCCGGTACAGCAAGCCAGACAAAGGCAATGCCGAAACGTGGTGCACAGATTAGGGCAACGGACAGACGAATCGCAAGGTTCACCATGTTTGCAACGAGGAACGGACGCATAATTCCGAGACCGCGAAGAACTCCATCGGTTGCCATCTTGATACCCATAAAGATGAAAAAGTAACCAATCCACCTCATATAATCACCAGACACCTGATAGGCAAACGCCGTTCCGTCTTTTCCTAAGAACAGCGAGGAGATCTGCGTGTGTAGCGTTTCAATGACGAGAAAGGCAAGAACGGCAAAGCACAGATCCAGCACCAGCGCAGCATGGTAGCCTTTTTTGATACGATCAATTTTCTTTGCGCCAAGATTCTGGGAAACATACGGCGAAACCGCATTGCCGATGGATACAAAGATCAATGAAAAAACATTTTCCACCCTCATCGTTGCTGTGTACCCGGCGAGTGCCTGTGTACCGAAAGGATTTACCACTGCCTGCACAATCATCATACCGATGGACACTGTGGACTGCTGTAAAACCGACGGCACCGCAATGCGAAGCATGGAATACAGCTCCTGCCGTTCAAACCTGTTAAAGGGGCTTTTATATCGCTGCATCCGTGCAAAGAAAATCAAAAACGAAAACACTGCGGAAATTCCCTGTGCAATCAGGGTTGCAATAGCCGCACCGAACACACCGAGACCTAGCCCGGCTACCATCCAAAGATCCATTAAAATATTCAGGATGGACGAAAAAATCAGCAGTCCCAGCGGAATTTTGGATTCGCCGATTGAGGTGAACATGGTAGAAAGAATGTTATACATAAACAGAAACGGAAAGCCCACAAAATAGACCCGCAGATACAGTACTGCATCATCCAGTATGTCGGCAGGGGTTTGCAGTCCACTCATCATCGAGCCGGCGAAGAAAAAGCCAAAAACACCAAGGACTATACTTAGAAGCAAAAAGCTAATCAAGGAGGTTGACACGATTGTTTTCATTTTGCCATACTTCCTGGCTCCGAAATAACGGCTCACAAGCACACCGGCTCCGACACCGGCTCCCAGTGCCACACAAATGAACACATTGGTCAATGCTGCACATGCACCGACAGCTGCAAGTGCGGAAGAACTAACAAACCGGCCGACAATAATAGAGTCGGCCATATTGTATATTTGCTGAAAAAAACTTCCAAAAATCATTGGCATTGCAAAAACCGTCAACGCTTTGAGGGGCGTATCGGTTATCAAATACTCATCTTTCGACATTATCATATTCCTCCATGGTATCCCATTCACTTACCTTCTCAAATTCCGATTTGTCTTTTTCTTTCTGAAAATGGGCAATCCCGATTGGAACTGCCCATATATCTTGAAAATTATGCGATTTTTAAGGCTCTGCACCGTTTCAAGCACCATTTGGTGTAAATTTGGTGTATTTGTGTATTTTCAGAGCTTTTTCACAAATGAAGTACATCCCGTTTTGTAGGTAAAACGGTACTTCTTAATAGAGCTTTGCACCTGCGGGGATATGGTTATCTACCATGAGGAGGTGGAGCTTTTCTTCGCCTTCTTCTTCGTGAACTGCGCTGAGGAGCATACCGCAGGAGTCAATGCCCATCATTGCTCTCGGCGGAAGATTTGTGATAGCGATAAGAGTCTTTCCAACCAGCTCTTCAGGCTCATAATAAGCGTGGATACCGCTTAAAATTGTACGGTCTGTGCCTGTGCCGTCATCAAGAGTGAATTGTAAAAGCTTCTTTGACTTCTTAACAGCCTCGCAAGCCTTAACCTTTACTGCACGGAAATCTGACTTTGAGAATGTTTCAAAATCAACATATTCTTCAAACAAAGGCTCAACTTTTACCTTTGAGAAGTCAATCTTTTCTTCAACAACAGCGTCCTTGGTTTTCGGAATACCTGACGGCTTTTTGTCGGAATCCAAGCTCTTCATTGTCGGGAAGAGGAGAACATCACGGATTGCGGCTGAATCTGTGAGGAGCATACACATTCTGTCGATACCAAAGCCGATACCGCCTGTCGGAGGCATACCGATTTCAAGTGCGTTGAGGAAATCCTCATCGGTTGTGTTAGCCTCATCATCGCCCTGTGCGAGAAGTGCCTCCTGAGCCTTAAAACGCTCTCTCTGGTCAATCGGATCGTTAAGCTCTGAATATGCATTAGCCATTTCCCAGCCGTTCATAAAGAACTCAAATCTCTCAACATAATCTGGATTTTCGGGTTTCTTCTTTGTAAGCGGAGAAATCTCAATCGGATGATCCATAACGAAAGTAGGCTGAATCATATGCTCTTCTGCAAATTCTTCAAAGAAAAGGTTGAGGATGTCGCCCTTCTTGTGGCGTTCTTCAAACTCAACACCCTTTTCCTTAGCAATTGCCTTTGCCTCTTCGTCAGAATGAATTTCGTTGAAATCAACGCCTGAATACTTTTTAACAGCGTCAAGCATTGTAATTCTCTCAAACGGCTTGCCAAGATCCATTTCAATGCCGTTGTATGTGATTGTTGTTGTGCCGAGAACCTCCTGTGCAACATGGCGATAGAGGTTTTCGGTAAGATCCATCATACCGTTGTAGTCGGTATATGCCTGATAAAGCTCCATAAGAGTAAACTCAGGGTTATGACGGGTGTCAACACCCTCGTTACGGAATACTCTGCCGATTTCGTAAACCTTTTCAAGTCCGCCTACGATAAGTCTTTTGAGGTAAAGTTCAAGAGAAATTCTGAGCTTTAAATCCTCGTCAAGAGCGTTGAAGTGAGTAAGGAACGGACGAGCCGACGCACCGCCTGCGTTTGCAACGAGCATTGGAGTTTCAACCTCCATAAAGCCCTGATTGTCAAGGTAGCGGCGGATACTGCCGATAATTTTTGAACGCTTTACAAAGGTATCCTTTACCTCGGGATTCATAATAAGGTCAACATAACGCTGACGGTAACGAAGGTCTGTATTTGTAAGACCGTGATACTTTTCGGGGAGGGGTTTGAGTGATTTGGAAAGGAGCTTAACCTCTTTTGCATGAACAGAAATTTCGCCCATTTGCGTTTTGAAAACAAAGCCCTTTACTTCAACGATATCACCGATATCCCACTTTTTAAGGAAACCGTATTCTTCTTCACCGAGATCGTCAAATTTTGCAAAAATCTGGATTTTGCCCGAACGATCCCAAAGGTCCATAAACGAAACCTTGCCCTTGCCTCTTTTTGAAAGCAAACGGCCTGCAACGCATACATCTTTGTTTTCGTACTCTTCAAAATTGTTTTTAATTGTTTCCGTGAGAACATCACGGGCACTTGTTGTAATTACAAACGGATCTCTGCCTGCTTCTTTGAGGCGTTAAGCTTTTCGTATCTGACCTTGATAACATCGCTTGTGCCGGTCTGCTGTGGCTTCTGACTCATTTCCAATCATTCCTCTCTTTTCAACATCAATAAATCTGACGGATTGCAAAAGCAGAATCCGTCAGCAAAAATTCAATAGATAAACAAATTACTTTGAGATTTCAAGAATCTTAAATGTCTTTACACCGCCGGGAGTTTCAACCTCAACAACATCACCGACACATCTGTCCATGAGAGCCTTGCCCACAGGTGATTCGTCTGAAATTTTGCCTGTGCGGGATTTGTTTCGTTAGAACCCGAACCAACGATTTTGTATGTCATCTGTCTGTCTGTGCCAACCATTTCGATTGTAACAACAGAAGTGAGATGTACCTTATCGTTAGATGTTTCGGACTCATCAATAATCTGAGCAGTTTTGAGGATAGACTCGATAGTAGCGATTCTTGCCTCCATAATAGCCTGCTCGTTCTTTGCGTCATCATATTCACTGTTCTCGGACAAGTCGCCGTAGGAACGGGCTACCTTGATTTTCTCTGCAATTTCTTTACGCTTGACATTTTGTAATTCTGCAAGTTCCTCTTCAAGATTTTTAAGACCTTCCGCAGTAAGCATTGTTGGTTTAGCTGCCATTTTATATCGTTCCTTTCAGTTAATACCGCACCTGCACAAGCGTGCATACGGTATAAAATTCTTTCATATCAGCAAAAAACTGCATATAGATTTATTATAATTTTTTTCACACCGATTGTCAAGCAAAACGGGCAAGATAACTGCAAAGAGATTTCACTGTCTGCGCCTCTGTATCATTACGGCACAAATCGGAACAATTGAACCGAGTTCGTACTGTGAACCGAGTGTATAGAGTGCTGAGCAGAAGTATTCCTCCGACAATCCCTCAGGCCGCAAAAGTGCGAATCCGTTCGGCATTTTAAAGCAATAGCGAAAATACACAAAGCCCTTTATATTTTCCTTAGGTCTGCCGTTTGTGAGGATAACCGCATCATTTCTTACAGGCAGATTTTCTTCAATTTCAAACGGTGCAATGACAAGGTCACAATTTGAAAGCTGTTCACGGTGGTGAGTAACAACGGCACACGCACCTGTTTCTTCGGCAATGGTATTCAGCTCATCATAGAACACATCTTCGTTGTCTGTGATAATACAGACATTGCCAGTATATTTCAACACAAATGAAACAAGGTCGGTGCATTGAGCATCGGGATCATAAATTCCGACCGTCAGCCTTTCGGGAGTATCAAATTTGCCGAGGGCAAAAAGTGCCATATTGGTACAAAGTCTTGCTGAAAAAAGCGGCGAGTAAAAACGCTTGTAACCGCTGTCGTTCGGAAAAGTCATTTCTTCGCAACACAAAAGTCTTGTGCGCTGATTGCCGATTGCCCTGTCAATTTTATTGAGATTGACCTTTTGTCTGCGACAGATGTATGTAAGCTGTTTTACGCTTACGCCCCTTGCCCTTTTGATTTCAAGGCACACCTTGTCCCCTCTCAGCCTGTTAAAAAATCCCCTTATTTTCCCGCACTTTTCGGGAAACACAACATTCAATGAAGTAATCAAAACAAAAACCTCCGCATATTTACTTATTTAAGTTATATGCGAAGGCTTTTAAATTAATTATCAAATTGTGTATGTATCAAAGAAATTATCACATGTACGGATACTCAGACATCGGGTTGTATCTTACACCGTTAAGACGGCATTCGTAGTGGAGGTGAGGTCCTGTTGAGTTACCTGTTGAACCGACATAGCCGATAACCTGTCCTCTAGAAACAGACTGACCTGAACTTACTGTAAGACTTGTAAGGTGACCGTAAACTGTCATCTTACCGCCCGCGTGGCTGATCATTACATAGTTACCGTAACCGCCGCCGCAGCCGCAGCTGTAGCTCTTGCCCCAGTTGTGTGTACAACTGCTGTTGGTTGCAACAACAGTACCGTCAGCAGCCGCAACAACGGGAGTTCCCATAATTCCTGCGCCGGCGATATCAATTCCGCCGTGGTTATAAACCTCTCTGTCCTCAAACCATTCAGATGAAAGGCTTACAAAGCCCGGTGTCGGCCATGCAAATCCCGAACCCGACGGAACAATTACAGATGATGAACCTGAGCTTGATGAACCCGAACTGCTTGAGCCGCTTGATGAACTGCTTGAAGAGCTGCTTGATGAACCGCTTGAGCTTGAGCTCTGTGAAGCCTGAGCAGCGTGTTCTGCAGCAGCCTTTTGAGCGGCATAGTACTGGCTGATTTTAGCTTCAATCTCATCACTCTGCAAAGCCGCACTTTCCAAGGAATTCTGCGCCTTGGAATTTGATGCGTAAAGATTTTTAAGAATCTCGTCATTATCGGAAATGAGTTTATTAAACTCGTCCTGATCCGACTTCAATGACGCCTGCTGAGTTTCAAGGTCTTTCTTGTCGGCCTCAAGGGATTCCTTCTTGGTGCTGAGCTCGTCCAGCTTTGTCTGGATTTCGCTGATAAGCTCCTTGTCGCTGTTTGCAAGGCTCTTTACAAGCTCCATCTTATCAATAAGGTCAGAAAAATCCTTTGCGCCGAAAATGATTTCAAGATCGGTTGCATTGCCTGACATATAGAGAATTCTGAGTCTGTTTGCAAGTGCGTCAAACTGATCCTCAACTTCCGAAAGTCCCTTGTCATAAGCGTCCTGCTTTTCCTTAATATCATCGTTAAGGCTTGAAATTTTCTCACGGGTTACTGCAATTTTTTCATCAAGAACCTGAACCTTGCTTACAAGGGCGCTCTTGTATTCTTCTTTTTCTGCGATGTCAGACTTTGTATCATCAAGAATTTTCTGATACTTTTCGTTTTCCTGTTCAAGCTGCTGAAGCTGTTGTTCAAGGTCCGAGATGCTGTCCTCAGCAGAAACAGTAGTCGGTATTGCCATTGGAATTGAAATCATGCATACGCAGAGCATCGCACATAAAATTCTTTTTAATTTGTTCATCGTAATCTCCTCCTTTAAGATTTCTGTCGGGATTACCAACCGAGTATTTCGTTACCTTCCATTTTAAGGTATTTTCTGATTGAAATAAAGCTGCCGAAGAAGCCGATAACAATACCTGCAATTGCAAACAAGCCGCCTGTAATCCAGATGACATTGTTAATCGGAATGAAATCAATCGGAACAATCTGATAAACAAGAGCCTGTGCAGTCTCATAGAGGATTGCAATTGCGCCTGTTGAAACAATTGCGGAAATAAGTCCGATTATCATACCTTCAATAAGAAACGGCCAGCGGACAAACGAGTTCGTTGCACCAACCGATTTCATAATGCTGATTTCAAATCTTCGTGAATACATTGTCGCACGAATTGTGTTGGCAATGATGAAGATTGAATGATTGTCAGCGCACAAACAACCGCAATACAAATCATATTGACAAGATTGCTGATGTCCGTAAGCTTCTTTGCAAGCTCACGGTGGTTGCTTATGCTGTCAACACCGTCAATTTTTTTAATCTGAGCAACAGTATCGTCATACTTTGACAAATCTTTCATTACAACAATAAACGAATCAGGAAGTTTGTTTCTGCCCTGCATTTCTGCAAAGAGGTCATCGCCGAGAGTAGATTTAAACTGCTTCATTGCATCTTCCTTTGAAAGAAAGGTTGCCGACTCAACATTGTCAAGCTTTTCAATTTCTTTTCCTACATAAACAGCCTCAAGCTGTGAATATCCGTCTTTAATGTATACAGAGGTTTCATTTGACTTGCCGACAGATTCAACAACCTTGTCAACATTCAATGAAAAAAGTGCCGCCGCACCTGTGAGAACAAGACAGCTTATAAGTACGCAGACAGAAGCGATACTCATAATACGGTTGTTCCACACATTTTTGAAACCTTCTTTTGCCAAATAACCAAATCCGGTCATATCAAAAATCCTTTCAAAATCCTATTTGCGCAAACGCATTATTCCGGAACAACCACTGCATTATCGGGATAATCCGGTGTATTTTCTTCTTCACCGCTGTCATCACCGTAATCGTCAGCATAGTCATCTTTAACAAACAAATCCTTGGTGTCGCTCTTAATTTTTCCGTGGTCAAGAACAACAACTCGTCTGTCAAACTCACGAACAAGGTCATGTTCATGCGTTACAACAATAACGGTTGTGCCTGTTGCGTTAATTTCATTGAGAAGCTCAATGATTTCGTGTGACATCTCGGGGTCAACATTACCTGTCGGCTCATCGGCAATAATAATTTCGGGGTTATTCACAAGGGCTCTTGCAAGGCTTACACGCTGTTGCTCACCGCCCGAGAGTTCACTCGGTCTGTTTTTCATCTTATCTTTAAGACCGACAAGCTCAAGCACATACGGAACACGCTTTTTAATTACTGCCGAAGGTTTTCCGACAGCACGCATCGCAAACGCAACATTGTCGAAAACATTCATCTTGTCAATAAGTCTGAAATCCTGAAAAACAATGCCCATATGACGGCGCATATAAGGAACCTTGCTCCTTCTCAGCTTTGTAATATCAGTGTCGTTGATAACGATTTTGCCCGATGTCGGAGTTTCCTCATGCATAATGAGTTTAAGAAATGTACTCTTGCCTGCGCCCGATGCACCGACAATAAATACAAACTCGCCCTTATCAATACTCAGCGTAATACCGTAGAGAGCATGAGTGCCATTAGGGTATGTTTTAGACACATTTATAAAATCAATCATAAAGTCACCTTTGTTTTGTAGTTATTGTACAAATACTCATAAAAAGTCAAAACGCCCAGAGCACAGCGAACGCACTATGCTCGGGCACACTTTAACTAAATCAGTATTTTGTAGGACTTGCGTTGAGGTATTTCTTAACCATAAGAGCTACCTTGAACACGATTGCATCCTCAAACTCACGGAGGTCAAGACCTGTGAGCTTTTTAATTTTTTCAAGTCTGTACACAAGAGTGTTTCTGTGTACAAAAAGCTTTCTTGATGTTTCGGAAACATTGAGGTTGTTTTCAAAGAAACGCTGGATTGTAAAGAGAGTTTCCTGATCAAGGCTCTCAATTGAACCACGCTTGAAAACTTCTTTGAGGAACATTTCACACAATGTTGTGGGAAGCTGATAGATAAGACGGGCAATGCCGAGGTTATCATAGCTTACGATTGTACGGTCTGTGTCAAATACCTTTGCAACCTCAAGAGCCGACTGAGCCTCCTTAAAGCTTCTTGCAAGATCCTTGATGCCTGTAACCGTTGTACCGATGCCGACAACACAGTGTGTGTAGAACTCGCTCGAAAGTGTGTCTGAAATCGAGCTTGCAAGCTTTTCAAGGTCACGGCTCTCTGTGTCGGGTTTAATTTCCTTAACAAGTGCAATTTCAACCTCGTTAATGTTTATAACAAAGTCCTTTGACTTGTCCGGGAAAAGATTCTGAACTATATCATAAGCGGAAACATCTGTTTTTGAAACAATTTTAATAAGCAGACACACACGGGAAACCTCGCTGTTAAAGTGAAGCTCTCTTGCTTTAAGGTAAATGTCACCCGGAAGAATGTTGTCAAGAATAACATTCTTAATAAAGTTTGAACGATCATACTTTTCGTCATAATACTGCTTGATGCTTGCAAAAGAAACCGACAAAAGCTGAGCATACTTCTGAGCATACTCATCGGTACCCTGAACAAATACTGCATAATCATACTTTGCATTGCTGCCGAAAGATCTGTATGTATAGCCGTTCACAACAAACGGTGCTGTCGAGCTGAGTGTTTCGGAATTAACGCTCTCGTTTACCTCGCCGATTTTTCCAAGCTCGGAGCAGGCAATAACAACCGAAGTCTCGTCAATTACGCCAATCGTTCTGTCGATTGCGTCTTTCATCTGGTGTACAATACCTTGAAATAATCTGTTTGACATAAATTTTTACCTCGTTTTCTCCGCAGTTATATATTGTGATTGTAAAAGAGTTCAATAAAATACAATCTGTCTCATATACATATTACACAAAAACGAGAAAAAAATCAACCTCTATTTACAATTTTTCTTGAATTTTTTTAGAGAATTTGCATAATCAGCAACAAGTTACAGTTTTGAAAGCAAAATTAAACAATTGTTACAAAATCTTATTTGCTTTTTAATATATCACAACATTGTGTTGATTTTGTGACAAAATACGAAAAAATGTTCATACATTAAAATTCAACCACGGTGAGCCGCCGTTCCCTATTCGTGCAGACAGTTTGAAAAAATCATAACATATTTTGCCAGAGCGAAACATTGCAATTGATAGTACATACAGACACACAGCAAATACATTATTATATCATTGTTAATTAAACAGGTCATTTGTAATGTCGAACCGATTGTGAAAATCGGTTCGATTGGCGGTCACTGACCGCCGCTACTGTTACACAAAACGCAAAGACGGCGGAGCATAACGCTCCGCCGTAAAAAACAAATTAAATTATAATCAGTTTGTGATTGTTTTCTCAGTATCCTTATCAAAGATATGGAGTTTGCTGAGGTCGAAAGCAATCTCAATGTCGTCGCCCGGCTTAGCTGTTGAAGCAGGTTCAACACGAGCTGTGATAGGTGTACCGTTGATATTTACATAGAGATAAATTTCAGCGCCCATAAGCTCGGTAACATCAACATTGGCTTTGAGAAGACACTCAGCCTTAGCAATTTCTTCAGGCTCATCGTGAACATGCTCAGGACGGATGCCCAAAACAACTTCCTTGCCAACATAGTTGTCGAGGTCAGCATTGACCTTTGACTCCGGAACAGGAACGTGATACTTGTCAAAATCAAGAGTATACTTGCCGCCGTTCTTAGAGAGAACAGCGTTGATGAAGTTCATCTGAGGTGAACCGATAAATCCGGCAACAAACATATTGCAAGGCATATCATAAAGATGCTGAGGAGTATCAACCTGCTGAATGAAACCGTCTTTCATAACAACAATTCTTGTACCCATTGTCATAGCCTCTGTCTGGTCATGGGTTACATAGATAAATGTTGTGCCGAGACGCTGATAAATTTTTGAAATCTCTGTTCTCATCTGAGCACGGAGCTTAGCATCAAGGTTTGAAAGCGGTTCGTCAAGAAGGAATACCTTCGGGTTACGAACGATAGCACGACCGAGAGCAACACGCTGTCTCTGACCGCCTGAAAGAGCCTTTGGCTTTCTGTCAAGATACTGCTCGATACCAAGGATTCTTGCAGCCTCTTCAACTCTTCTCTTAATCTCTTCCTTAGAGAACTTACGGAGTTTAAGACCGAATGCCATATTATCATATACAGTCATATGAGGATAAAGAGCATAGTTCTGGAATACCATTGCGATATCTCTGTCCTTAGGAGCAACATCGTTTGCGAGTGTATCGCCGATGTAAAGCTCGCCCTTTGAAATATCCTCAAGACCTGCAATCATTCTGAGAGTTGTTGATTTACCGCAACCTGAAGGACCAACGAGAATGATAAATTCTTTGTCGGCAATTTCAAGGTTGAAGTCTGTAACAGCAGTTACACCGCCGTCATAAATCTTGTAAACATGTCTTAATGAAACATTTGCCATTGTGTATAAACCTCCAATTAGTCGATAACGATAAAGTCCTTAGCTTTATTACATACAATAATATACCACTTTTCGCACAATTTGACCATACCGAAATTGACCAAAGATATATGCATTATTTTATTTAAAACCGACACAGGATAAAATTCAGATGCATTTTTTAGTGTATATTGCCGATAAAAACCGACTTTTTATCCAAATCCGTTAACAATTTGCACTCACCTATGTGCAAATTGCTATCAAGATACAAACTGCCTATTGAAATTCGTTGAAGATGCACAACTTTTAATCCACAACACAAAAACATTTTTTTAACCTGATGATATTTACCCTCACAAATTGTGACAATTCCTGTTTTTTTATCATTTTCGTCACATTCAAGCACGGCACTGCGACACTTCGTACCGTCAGAGAACTCAATTCCGTCAGAAAAAGCCTTTACGGTATCTTCTGTGATTTCTCCGTCAAGCTTTGCAACATACTTCTTGTCCACATGCTTTTTAGGCGAGGTTATGCTGTGCGCAAAGTCACCGTCATCTGTAATAAGAAGCAGTCCCTCCGTATCACGGTCAAGTCTGCCGACGGGAAAAAGTCCCTTTCGTTTCATATCTTCGGGAATAATATCAATAACAGTTTTAAACTGCCTGTCCTCGGTTGCCGACACAACTCCCGCAGGCTTGTTCATCATTATATATATGTATTTGCTGTAATTCAAAGCCTGTCCGTCCACAACAATTTCATCCTTTTCGGGGTCAACCTTAGTATCAGGCTTTTTACAGATTTTTCCGTTCACAAGAACCGCACCGCTTTTTATGAGTTTTTGAACCTCTTTTCTGCCGTCGGCTCTTTGTGACGAAATAATTTTATCGAGTCTTTCCATCTTAATCAACAAGCGGCAGATTTTTACTGCCGTATTCTCCGTTTGTAATGTGTCCGCCGATTACCCTGTTTTTGTAAACAAGCAAAACGGCATTGTTATCCTTTGGCTTTTCCAGGGGAACGATAATCTCCGTAACCTCTTTGCCTTTAAATTTTCCGAGGTCAAGTCCGATTTTCTTCTGAAGTTCGTTGTATTCCTCATAATATTTATTAAAATCCGACGGAATTACAACCGACCTTTTCTCAGGCTTTGCGTCGGCGGTTTCAATTCCGAACTGTTCAAGAAATTTTTTCTCCTCACCGTCATTAAGCAAAAGAGAATACTCCCCTGTTTTATCACTTACGGCTGTATCGGGCAACCGTGAATTTATTGCAACCGTAACGGCTGTACATATTATTGCCGCTGTTACGGACAGCACCGCCGCCAAAATTACTGTTTTTTTAGCCTTGATTTTAAAATTGAAAACGAACATTATAAATCCTCCGCACATTTTATTCTCTGATAAAATGTATGCGAAAAATCTTCGGATAATTCCGTTTGTCCGATTTCAAATTATTTACTTTGTAAGAACATCCAAGAGTTCTGCCGTTGTTTTTACAAACACCCTGCCGCCCTCTTTTTTCATGCTTTCAAGGTCGCCGTAGCCATATTCAACACCGACAAAATCAACACCGCAAAGTCTTGCGCCCTTTGTGTCAAACCAAGTGTCACCTATCATGACGATATTTTCTCTGTCATTTTCAAGGTTGCCGCCAAGTCTTTCAACAGCATACGGAATAAGATCTTTTTTATCTTTTCTGCTACCGTCAAGTGTTGAACCGCAGATTGCGTCAAACATATCATGCACACCGAGAAGGTCTGTAATTTCTTCGGCAAACTTTTCATACTTTGACGAACACACGGCAAGCTTTGCACCGCTGTTTTTAAGCTCTTCAAGAACCCTGTCAATGCCGTCATAAAGCTTGTTCACAAGCTTGCCTTTTGTGTTGTAGTATTCACGATAAATCTCAACGCCTCTTGCCGATTCTTCCTCATTGAAACGGCAGATATTGCGGAATGTATCGAGCAACGGCGGTCCGATGTACAATGTGTAATCGTCAAGATTCGGCAACGGCTTGCCCATACTTTTAATTGCGTTTTCAAGTGACTCTCTTATGCCCAATGCGCTCTCGCTGATTGTGCCGTCAAGGTCAAACAGATAATATTTGTACTTATTCATCAAACTTGCTGTCCGCCTTCATCTGAAATTTTTCTGATTTTACGCTTACTCTTGTGTGAGTGCCTCTTGCAATTTCACCCTTTTTATCTTCGGCAAAAACTTCAAAATTAAACATTCTGCCGTCAACGCTTTTGAGAACGGCTGTTGCCGTAACCTCAGCACCGAGAGGAGTAGGGCTTGTGTGCTCAATTGAAATCATTGTACCTACTGTTGTAAGCTCATCGTTGTCAAGAACCTTGTCTGCAAGAGCTGCGGCGGCATTTTCCATAAGAGCCACAACGCACGGAGTTGCAAGCACACAAAGACTGCCGCTGCCCATTGAAACGGCAAGATTTTCTTCTTCCACCTTAATTGTTGTATTTATTTCGCTCATAAAAATTTCCTTTCTTATTGTTTAAAGCAATTTTATGTGATATACTTAACAAAGTGTGCATTACTCGTCTGTGAATTGACAGAGTAAGTATCCATACGATATAATAATACAATATTCAGTGAAAATAGGCAAGCATTGCCCGAATATTATTTGAGGTGAAAATAAATGAAACTCGGAATCGTCGGACTTCCAAATGTCGGCAAAAGTACTCTTTTTAACGCAATTACAGATGCAGGTGCTCAAAGTGCAAACTATCCTTTCTGCACAATTGAACCGAATATCGGTGTTGTTGCAGTTCCGGACAAAAGACTTGATAAACTTGCGGAAATGTATGATCCTGACAAATATACTCCTGCATCAATTGAATTTGTAGATATTGCAGGTCTTGTAAAGGGTGCGTCAAAGGGCGAGGGACTCGGCAACAAGTTCCTTTCAAATATCCGTGAATGTGACGCTATCGTTCATGTTGTCCGTTGCTTTGAAAACGACGACATTATCCATGTTGAAGGCAACATCAATCCTGCCCGTGACATTGAAACAATTAATCTTGAGCTTATTCTCTCCGATGTTGAAATGCTCGAACGCAGAATTGACAAGACAAAGAAAATGCTCAAGGGCGATAAAAAGTATCAGAAAGACATCGACCTTTTTGAAAGAGTTCTTGCCGCACTCAACGAGGGCAAACCCGCAAGAAGTGTTGAATGTGACGATGACGAAAAAGCAATTCTTTCAGAGGTTGCGCTTCTCACAAACAAGCCTGTTATCTATGCCGCAAATATGAGTGACGAGGATTTTTCAAACGGCATCGACTCAAACGAGGGCTACAAGGCTGTTCAGAAGATTGCCGCCGAGGAACACGCCGGCGTTCTTCCAATCTGTGCTCAGATTGAGGAAGAAATCGTTGAAATGGACAAGGAAGAAAAGGAAATGTTCCTTGCCGATATGGGACTTGAAGAAAGCGGTCTTGACAGACTTATCAAGGAATGCTATGCACTTCTCGGACTTATCTCCTACCTTACAGCCGGCAAACAGGAGGTTCGTGCATGGACAATCAAAAAAGGAACAAAAGCACCTCAGGCAGCAGGCAAAATTCACTCGGATTTTGAGCGTGGATTTATCAGAGCCGAGGTTATCGCATATGACGACCTTATCGCCTGCGGAAGTATGACAGCCGCAAAAGAAAAAGGTCTTGTCCGCAGTGAAGGCAAAGACTATGTTATGAAAGACGGCGATGTCGTTCTTTTCAGATTCAATGTTTAATTAAATCATTACAATTGATGACGGTTACGAATATTTTCGCAGCCGTCATTTTTTGATGTCACACATTTCTCCTTTTGCAATAATATGTAGTGTAAACGAAAGGAGGTAAGCGTATGTGTAACTTTGGTAACGGCAACGGTTGCTGCTCATGGATTATTCTTCTTATCATCGTTCTCTGCTGTTGCGGCGGAAACAACGGCGGCTGTGGTTGTGACAACAACAGCTGTGGCTGCGGCTGCTGATAAAGCACGCTGACTAAAGCCCCATTCGGCTTATTGCTGAGGATGTTTTAATATAAAAAGGGCGGCTGCCGTTTTTTGCGATATCCGCCCTTTGCTTTTTATTCAATTGAACGGTACATACAAAAAGCGGTCGGCTTGAACAAACCGACCGTTAATATTTTGCAATTATTAAATTAATTCAGAAATTATTTGTCCTCTTTAACAACATCTCTGACAACCTTTGCAATGTGCGGCTGTGTAAGACCGAACTTGTCAAGAAGCTCAAGAGCCGGACCGCTGTAACCGAAACGATCGTTCACACCGATCTTTGTAACCTTAACAGGACACTCTGCACTTACAACATCACAAACAGCGTCACCGAGACCGCCGATAACATTGTGTTCCTCAACAGTGATGATTCTGCCTGTTTCCTTTGCAGCCTTAATGATGATATCTCTGTCGATAGGCTTTATTGTGTGAATGTTAATAAGACGAGCGTTGATGCCCTCAGCCTCAAGTTCCTTAACAGCCTTTAAAGCCTCGTTTACAACAAGTCCTGTTGCAATAACAGCCACATCGTTGCCCTCATGGAGAGTAATACCCTTGCCGAGCTCAAATGTATAGGTATCGGGATCATTAAAACTGTCAACAGCAAGTCTGCCGAGACGGATATAAACAGGACCGTTGTACTCAATTGCAGCCTTTGTAGCGGCCATCATTTCGTAGTGATCGGCAGGGTTAAGGACAACCATACCCGGAATTGTACGCATAATACCGATATCTTCAAGACACTGATGAGTAGCACCGTCTTCACCTGTTGAAATACCTGCGTGGCTGCCGGCAATTTTAACATTAAGATGAGGGTAAGCAACCGAGTTGCGAATCTGCTCAAATGCTCTGCCTGTTGCAAACATTGCAAATGATGCGGCAACGGGAATTTTGCCTGCCGCTGCCATACCTGCCGCAACGCCTACCATATTGCCCTCGGCAATACCGCAGTCAAAAAATCTTTCGGGAAACTCTTTTTTAAAAATTCCTGTCTTTGTAGCAGCTGCGAGGTCTGCATCAAAAACAATAATGTCCTTATTTGTCTTTGCAAGCTCACAAAGAGCCATGCCAAAGCTTTCTCTTGTAGCCTTTTTAATTACCTGTGCCATCAGCAGTTGCCCTCCAATCTGTCAATTTCAGCCTGAAGCTCGGCAGTAGCCTGTTCATACTGTTCCTTGTTGGGAGCAGTGCCGTGCCAGCTAACCTGATTTTCCATAAATGAAACGCCCTTGCCTTGATTGTCTTGGCTAGAATTGCAGTAGGCTTGCCCTTTACTGTCTTAGCCTTTTCGAGAGCCGATTCAATCTGATTGAAGTCGTGACCGTCAATTTTGATTACTTCAAAGCCAAAGCTTTCAAACTTTTTATCAAGAGGCTCAATGCCTGCAACCTCTTCAACAGTACCGTCAATCTGAAGTCCGTTCTGGTCAACAATTACAACGAGATTGTCAAGCTTGTTGTGAGCGGCAAACATTGCAGCCTCCCAAACCTGACCTTCTTCAACTTCACCGTCACCGAGAACTGTATATGTGCGATAGCTCTTGTTATCAAGCTTAGCCGCAAGTGCCATACCGCAGGCAGCCGAAATACCCTGACCGAGTGAGCCTGTACTCATATCAATACCGGGAGTACCTTCATATCGGGATGTCCCTGAAGCATAGCGCCTACATGACGGAGCTTTGTAAGCTCGTCCCATTCAAAAAAGCCCTTGAGTGCCAGTGTTGCATAAAGAGCCGGACAGCAGTGACCTTTTGAAAGAACAAAACGATCTCTGTCCTGCATATCGGGATTTTTAGGATCAACATTCATTTCCTTAAAGTAGAGATATGTGAAAATATCTGCTGCCGAAAGCGATCCGCCGGGATGACCTGATTTGGCGTGGTAAGTGCCGAGAATTGCGCCCATTCTTGACCTTGCGGCAAGAATTCGGAGCTGCTTGATTTCTGAACTGTCCATTTAATAAACCATTCCTTTCAGAATTTTGCGTAATACATGACCGTGTTATACACACCTATTTTAATTATACACAATCCAACGCAAATTTCAACAATTTTTTAGGATTTTCCAAAAATCGGATAAATTCCTTAAATTCGCCCTTGAAGAAATAATTTTTTATGATATAATAAGAAAAGTAAAATACGATTAAATCTAAACTTTTGTAAAAGCATATTTATAAAAACCGTTTGGAGGGAACAGCAATGCTGCTTGCGGCCGATGTCGGAAACACCAATGTCAAGCTTGGCATTTTTGACGGAGATAATTTAAAATTCAAACTCCGTTTTTCAACCGATGAAAACAAAACAAGCGACGAGCTTGCCGTTGAACTTTTCACATTTTTGCAGATTTACACATTGATGCAAAAGCATTGACGGCGCTATTATAAGCTCTGTTGTTCCGAAATTTACATATAACCTTAGAAGTGCGATTATGACCGTTACAGGCAAAAAAAGTCTGCTCATCGGTCCGGGACTCAAGACAGGTCTTGACATCAAGATTGAGCATCCCGAAACCTTGGGCGCAGATATCGTTGCCGGCTGTGTGGGAGCGTGTGAAAAATACGGCGGTCCTCTCATTATGATTTTTATGGGAACTGCAACCGCAATTGTCTATGTTGACGCAAGCAACGCATATCACGGCGGTGCAATCGCCCCCGGTATGGGAATTTCGCTTGACGCACTCACAAATCACGGCGCATTGCTTTCATCGGTTGATATGAAAGCTCCAAAGAAGGTAATTTCATCAAACACATCCGACTGCATTCGTTCGGGAATTATGTTCGGAACAGCCTGTATGCTTGACGGAATGGTTGATATGTTTACCGAGGAATGCAAGACAGAATGCAAGGTTATTGCCACAGGCGGTCTTGCTCCGCTTGCAATCAAAAACTGCCGTCACGATATTATCTTTGATGAGAATATTATTCTTGACGGACTCAAAATTAATTTACGAAGAGAAATTAAAAAATAAATACAATTTAATATACAACTTGTTTTTGAATTATTAATTTGATGCAACGGGGTTCTCCCCTTGTAAATATTATTTGCGTTTCACCTGCGGAAAATGAGCAGGGAAACAGCAGGAGGAATTTTTTATGAATAAGACAGGAAACTTTTCAAAGGTGCAAAGAATGGTTATTCTTGCAGTGCTTATCGCATTGACGCTTGTAATGGCGCTCACACCGCTCGGATATCTGAAGATCGGTGCGCTTTCCATTTCATTCCTTTGCATTCCGATTGCAATCGGTGCAACCGTTCTCGGTCCTACAGCAGGATTGATTCTCGGCACACTCTTTGGTATCACAAGCTTTGTACAATGCTTTGGTATGGACGCATTCGGCACGGCAATGCTTTCAATCAACTGGTTTTACACCTTTATAATTTGTGTTGTTGCACGAGCTCTTATGGGTTGGTTCACAGGACTTATCGCAAAAGGTCTGGGCAAGGTGTTTGAAGGTAAAACTGTAGGCAAGTTCAATCTTAACGACCTTATTGCTACTATACTCTGCCTGTTATGAACACAACCTTCTTCCTTGGCTTTATGGCAATCCTTTTCGGCAGTATCGAAGTTATGGGACTTAATGTAATCACAGCCGTGGTTATCCCTGCTCTTTCAATCAACTGCATTCTTGAAATCATTGCTTGCTTTGTTGTCGGTTCGGCAGTAAGCATTGCAGTCAAGAAAATTGTTGCGGCAAACAAAAGTAAATAATTAACATTCAAAAACGGGCGATTTTGTTTAGAATCGTCCGTAATTTTTTCATTAAATTTTAAAATCGGTGATGTTATGCAAAAGAAAATTATTGAACTTTTAACAAAAACAGACGGCTATGTTTCGGGCAGTGAAATTTCCGAACAGCTTGGTGTGTCAAGACAGGCAGTGTGGAAAGCGATTAACAGTCTCAAGGAACAGGGCTACAAGATTGACTCTGTAACAAACCGTGGATACCGCCTTGTTGCCTATCCGCCACACCTCAACGAGCCTGCAATCGAAAAATACCTGAAAACCTCCGTAATCGGCAAAAAACTCATCGTCCTTGACGAGGTTGGTTCAACAAACGATTACCTCAAAAAGCTTGGTGCAGACGGTTGCGAAAACGGCACGGTTGCCGTTGCCAGAGAACAAACTCAGGGCAAGGGCAGACTCGGCAGAGTTTGGAAAGCAAAAAAAGATGACAGCATCACCTTTTCGTTTTTGTTAAGACCAAAGATTGCCCCGTCAGAGGTATCGTCAATCACCCTCTTGCAGGTCTTGCAGTCTGCAAGGCAATCAGAGAATTCACGGGACTTGACTGCCGTATAAAATGGCCGAACGATATCATCATCGGAAAGAAAAAGCTTGTCGGTATTTTAACCGAAATGAGTGCCGAATTTGACGCCGTAGAATATGTAATTACAGGCATCGGAATCAATGCCGATACTCAGGATTTCCCCGATGACATAAAGGAAAAGGCAACTTCAATTTATCTTGCAACAGGCGGTCATTTTGACAAGAACAAATTCTTTGCCTGTGTGCTTAACCACATTGAAGAGGAATTCATCAAAAACGATTTAAAGCTTTCCCCTGTCGCATTAAAGGAATACACAAGCCTTTGCGCAACAGTCGGCAGAGATATAACATTCACCAAAAACGGAAAGTCCGTTACCGCAAAAGCTGTGGGAGTAAACCCTGACGGCGAGCTTATTGCAGAGCTTCCCGACAAAACCACCAAACTTATCAATTCAGGCGAAGTCACCGTACAAGGCATTTATTAAATTGAAAATTGAAAATGTAAAATTACGGTCAGCAGTATGCTATCATTTTCAACATAAAAAATAATGTAACAAAGCAGAGAACATCGACATAGATATTCTCTGCTTTTGTTATTTATTTAATTTCTCAATTCTTGATTTTGCATAAGCAAATTTAATTGAAGATTCCAATATGTATTTGGCTAAATCAGGAGCATTTCTTGACCGTTTAAGAGCAATTATATCATCAATTATTTTTCTGTACGAAGTAATTTCAGAATCAGACCAATATCCAAATAACTTGTCTTTTTCAACTAAAGAAGGGGCTACACCGCACTTTGCGGTATACAAATTATTTCCTTCCCTGTCAAAAAGCTTTATATCATCAAAAGCATTCTGTTCATAAATTATATCAAGGTTGTCACAAATAGCATCAACAACATTATCATGATCTTCTTTCGCTGTTGCACGGGGAACCATTCCAAGTTCCAAATTATTTTCATATCTGTATATAGTGCTTTCGTATGAAATTTCTTTTTTTACTGATATTATATGCAACTCCACGCTATATCCTTTATTTTTCAACATTCGGCAAGTATTTAAAGGAATTTCGGCAGTTCTCAATGTTCCCTCTATAACCAGACTGTACTTCATATCGCTTAAATCAGATATAAGCTTTTCCACAACTTCGTTTATAAACGGCTGTGTATGTCTTTGAGCTAAAGTTCCGAATTCAGCTTGTATTTCATTGAATCGTGGATGAGAATTACGATAAGCATCTGCATTTATGATTATAATATTAGAATTTTCAACCATCAAATTTCTCTGCAAGCCTGTCTTTCCTGCTCCGGGCTGACCACCGAGAATATATGCCATAGGGTTGTTGACAGGTGATTTGGATTTAATAATTCTGCGAATTATTTTTTTATAAGCTTTGTCGAACTCAGCTTCCGAATAGTTCATAATCAAACACCCGACATTACAGAATCTGAAACGTGTTTAATTATTGAATCAAATTCCTTTATATTTTTTAGTAATAACTCATATCGTTCAATACTGTCGCAGAGTAAAATTTTAGTGTTATAATCACACAAATCGTCATAAATATTTTTTATGCAATCCAAAGCCGATTCCGAATCAAGATAATCTTCATACTTTGCCATAACAGAATTTGCGTATTCATACAAAGCTTCACATTTAGCCGTTACAAGATAATCTACTTTTTTCATAAATAACTCCTTTCACTCTACTTTAAATAATAACCCGTTTACATTATTATATGTTAAAAACAGCAGAAATGCAAGTTTAACAGTCACCGATAACCGATATAATTTGACACCGCACAAACAACAAGGACATCCGAAAAACGGATGTCCTTAGTTTTATATAAAATATTCGGTTATAAATTACTTGAAGTATTTTACGCCGCTTTCAAAAATCTGCTGGTCTTTTGCAAAAGGAACATTTTTGTAAAGGTTTTCGCCTTTTCTCTCGCTGTGTCCCATTTTACCGAGGACTCTGCCGTCAGGTGATGTGATACCCTCAATTGCGCAAACAGAACCGTTGAGGTTGAACTCAATGTCGCTGCTTGGGTTGCCGGCAAGGTCAACATACTGTGTTGCAATCTGACCGTTCTTTGCAAGTTCTTTTACAGTTTCAACATCAGCCATAAATCTGCCCTCGCCGTGTGACACGGGAACAGCAAACACATCGCCTGCGTTGACATTTGCAAACCACGGTGACTTAACGGAAGTAACTCTTGTATAAGCCATATGTGAAATATGTCTGCCGATTGTGTTGAATGTGAGCGTCGGGTCATTTGCTTTAAGCTCTCTGATTTCGCCGTAAGGAACAAGTCCGAGCTTGATAAGAGCCTGGAATCCGTTACAGATACCGAGCATAAGACCGTCACGATTCTTGAGAAGGTTGTTAACCTGCTCTGCAATTCTCGGGTTGCGGAATGTTGTTGCAATGAACTTACCTGAACCGTCAGGCTCGTCACCGCCTGAGAAACCGCCCGGAAGCATAATCATCTGTGACTTTGCAATAAGCTTTTCCATTTCGTCAATTGTTTCCTCGATATCGTTTGAAGAAAGGTTCTTGACGATAAGCATTTCAACATTTGCACCTGCTTTTTCAAATGCTCTTGCCGTATCAACCTCGCAGTTTGTACCCGGGAATACAGGGATAAATACAGTAGGCTTTGCAGTCTTGATTGCAGGTGAAGATGTATTTCTCTCGCTGTAAAGCGGAACATCAACTTCGATTTCAGGCACTTCAGCCTTTGTCGGGAATACCTTTTCAAGCGGAGCAGTCCACTTTTCGAGGAGTGCGGAAAGTTCGATTTCCTTGCCGTTTACAGTAATCTTTGCATCGTTCGTAACAGTACCGAGGTCATAGTGAAGAACATCGTTTGAAAGCTCTGCACCGTCTGCAAGTTCGATAACAAGCGAACCTGAAAGCGGAGCGAAAAGCTCGTCATTTGTGAGTTCGTTTGCAAACTTAAAGCCAAAGCCGTTACCGAAGCAAGCCTTACATACGCTTGCGGCAGTACCGCCCTCTTTAACAACCGATGCAGAAAGCACCTTGCCGTCCTCGCAGAGAGCATAAACAGCGTTGTACATTTCGATAAGCTTATCCCATACAGGCATAAGTGTTTCTTTATTTTCGGGAACGGGAACAAAGATAACCTTTGAACCTGCGTTCTTGAATTCTGTTGAAATTGTCTTTGATGCCTTTGTCATTGCAACGGCGAAACTTACGAGTGTAGGCGGAACATCAATATCTTCAAATGTACCCGACATACTGTCCTTACCGCCGATTGACGGAAGTCCGAGCTTGAGTTGAGCCTGCATAGCACCGAGGAGTGCTGCGGCAGGTTTACCCCAACGAGAAGGAACATCTTTAAGTCTTTCAAAATATTCCTGGAATGTAAGTCTTGCTGTCATCGGGTTTGCGCCGATTGCAAGCAGCTTTGAAAGCGACTCAACAACTGCATAAGCCGAGCCGTGGAACGGACTCCAGCGTGAAACACCGGGGATATAGCCGTAACTCATTGCTGTTGCATCATCTGTTTCGCCCTTCTCAAGCGGAATCTTTGCAGCCATAGCCTCCTGAGGAGTGAGCTGATTCTTACCGCCGAACGGCATAATTACCGTAGCCGCACCGATTGATGCGTCAAATCTTTCTGCAAGACCAATCTGTGAGCAAACTTCAAGTCTTGACATATTTTCAAGGAATGCCTCATCAGAAGGCATATCTTTAAGCTTTGCGGGAGCAACCTTACGGTAGCAGCCTTCCCACTTCGGAGCCTCGATATAAGCCTTGGCAACCTGAGTAACACCGTTTGTGTTGAGGAACTCACGGCTGAGGTCAACGATTGTATCGCCTCTCCAGTTCATTGTAAGACGAGGACTTTCGGTTACAACCGCAACGGCTGTAGCCTCAAGGTTTTCTTTTGATGCAAGTGAAATAAACTTGTCAACATCTTTTTTATCGAGAACAACAGCCATTCTTTCCTGACTTTCGGATATAGCAAGCTCCGTACCGTCAAGGCCGTCATATTTCTTTGTTACCTTGTCGAGGTCAACCGTAAGACCGTCGGCAAGTTCACCGATAGCAACGCAAACACCGCCTGCACCGAAGTCGTTACATCTCTTGATGAGCTTTGCAGTTTCGGGGTTGCGGAACAAACGCTGAATTTTTCTTTCTGTCGGAGGATTACCCTTCTGAACCTCTGCACCGCAGGTTTCGATTGAGTTTTCATCGTGAGCCTTTGAAGAACCTGTTGCACCGCCGCAGCCGTCACGACCTGTTCTTCCGCCGAGAAGTACGATTACATCATCGGGGAGAGGAGTTTCACGGATAACATTTTCCTTTGGAGATGCACCGATAACAGCACCGATTTCCATTCTCTTTGCAACATATCCCTGATCGTAAAGCTCGGTTACCTGACCTGTTGCAAGACCGATCTGGTTACCGTATGAGCTGTAACCCTGAGCGGCACCTGTTGTAATTTTGCGTGAAGGGAGCTTGCCGTGCATTGTATCCTTGAAAGGAATTGTCGGATCGCCCGAGCCTGTAACACGCATAGCCTGATATACATATGAACGGCCTGAAAGCGGATCACGGATTGCACCGCCAAGACAGGTTGCGGCACCGCCGAAAGGTCGATTTCTGTCGGGTGGTTGTGAGTTTCGTTCTTGAACTGAACGAGCCACTGTTCTGTTTTTCCATCTATAGTAACGGGAACCTGAATTGAGCAGGCATTGATTTCTTCACTTTCGTCAAGGTCGGGAATGAGTCCCTTTTTCTTGAGTGACTTCATACCGATGAGAGCCATATCCATAAGTGAAACGATTCTCTTTGTATCCTTGCCGTAAACCTCGTCACGGGTTGCATAATACTCGCTGAGTGCATCCTCGATAACCTTGCCGAGAGCAGACTTTTCAATCTCAATCTCTTCAAGTCTTGTAAGGAATGTTGTGTGACGGCAATGGTCCGACCAGTATGTGTCAATTACACGAAGTTCTGTAACCGACGGATCACGGTGCTCTGTATCTCTGAAGTAATCACGGCAGAACTTGAGGTCTGCAAGTGTCATTGCAAAGCCCATTGAATCGTAATACTTCTGCATCTCATCGTCATTCCAGCCGTTGAAGCCCTCTACCCTCTTAACATTTTCGGGAACGGGAATTTCCATATCAAGAGTCTTTGGCTTTTCAAGAGATGCAAGACGGCTTTCAACAGGGTTGATGAGGTACTCCTCAACCTTTACAAGCTCTTCGTCTGTAATATTGCCCTTGAGAGCAATTACTCTTGCTGTAAGAACCTTGCAACGCTCACCCTGAGTAAGAAGCTGAACGCACTGCTCGGCAGAGTCACCGCGCTGATCGTACTGACCGGGAGATACTCCATTGCGAATACCTTCCAGCCGTCCTCAACGGGGAGAGTTTCTTCATAGATTACATCGGCGTTAGGCTCTGACAAAACAATGGTTTTCGCCTTGTCATATTCTTCCTTAGTAAGTCCCTCAAGATCGTAACGCACAATGTAACGAAGATCTTCGACAGACTTCATACCGAGGTTGTGGCGGATGTCCCAAAGCGTCTGCTTTGCAAGAACATTGAAGCCATCCTTTTTTTCAACAAAAATTCTGATTACTTCTGACATAATTCATTCACCTGCTTAATTAAGATATAAAACAAAATAAATCCCGTCTGATAACCTGTATCACATCAAATGATACCACATTCGACTGTTTTTTTATTTCATTTAAGGCATTAAAAGGCATTCTGTAAAAGTAAAATTAAATGCACACAGAAAAAGCGGTCAGACAAAAGAAAATGCCGTCTGACCGCACAATATAATCATATCAATCGCCTTTGAGAAAATCTTTGTAAAATTCCTCAAAACTGCCGTTTTTGTAGTCTGAATAATCCTTATTATCTCTGTTCACAATTGTGTCGGTAATAAGGTATGTATCAAAGCCGAGTTTTGCGCTGCACAAATCCTCGTCAACATCGTTGCCGATCATAATGCTGTCTTCGGGCTTGATATCCTGCTTTTTGCAGATTTCTTCAAAATATTTCAGATTCGGCTTGCAGCAACCAAAGTTTTCGTATGTTGTAACAAGTTCAAAATCGTCGGGAGAAACTCCTGCCCATTCAAGTCTGCGTTTTGTTGCAACAAACGGAAAAATCGGATTTGTTGCGGCAATAAGTCTGCCGCCGTTTTTCTTTATGAAATCAATGCTTTTCTTTGCATAAGGAGTAAAGCTTGTAGCATTTTTCGGAACGATAAACTCGTTTTCGTAATAATCGGTAAAAAGGTCATCAAACTTTTCAAGGTCGGCACCGCTGACTTTGCCCGCTGTTTCCCAGAAAACTTCACGGTTTGTACGGCTGTTATCGTTCTTTGTCATAGCGTCAGTACCTGCCACATCGCCTTTATAAGGCGTCGGGTTCGATTTTTATAACAGGAGTGCAACGCTTGCAGAGCGATGAAAAATACAGCTTTACGAATTTTTCCATATCCATGGGAAGCAATGTTCCGTCCAAATCAAAAAGATAATTTTTATACATTAACATACCGTTCCTTTCAATTTATGCACAAATATTATACAAAATTTCGATTTGGATTGCAAGGAAAAAATTTTCGGTATATACTATAGTCAGTAAAAAACGAGGTGATAAGATGAAAATAGTTTTAACAGACGCACAGACTGTTCTTGACGATATTGTAAATGCCGATGTACTTAATCGGTTCGGCGAGGTTGAGTCGTTCGGTCTTTTGAAATATGAAGAGGTTGCGGAGAAAATTGCAGATGCAGATATCGTTGTGTGCAACAAAACTCTGCTTGATTCGCACACAATGCGACTTGCAAAAAATCTGAAATATATAGGACTTTTTGCAACAGGCTACAACAACATTGACCTTGACTACTGCACCAAAAACGGCATAACCGTCTGCAACGCAGGTTCATATTCAACAAATGCGGTTGCACAGCACACATTTGCACTCATTCTTGAACATTTCAATCACACTGCGGAATATAATCGGTTTGTTCAGGACGGCAAGTGGAAAAGAAGCAAAACTTTTTCACCGTTTGTATATCCGCTGAATGAACTTGCAGGCAAAACACTCGGCATTGTCGGACTCGGAAACATCGGAAAAGCTGTTGCAAAAATTGCAAACGCTTTTGATATGAATGTAATCGCATCGAGCAGAACTCCGAAAAATATTGACGGAATCAAAGATGTTTCATTTGACAAACTTCTTGAAACAAGCGACATTGTAAGCGTTCATTGTCCGCTAAATCCACAGTCGGAAAATATGTTTGACAAAAATGCCTTTGCCAAAATGAAACAGGGTGCATTGTTCGTAAACACGGCAAGAGGCGGTGTTATGGTTGAAGAAGATTTGCTTGAGGCACTCGAAAGCGGTCACCTCGGCGGTGCGGCAATCGACACCCTCAAGGTTGAGCCTATGGTTGAGGACTGCATTCTTATGGGTGCAAAAAATTGCATAATCACCCCCCACATTGCATGGGCGCCCGTTGAAACCAGAGAACGCCTTATGGGCATAGTTTCGGACAACATCAAAAATTTTCTGAACGGAACTCCGACAAATAAGGTAAATTAACGGCGAGTAAGTAATGACACAAATTATATATTAAGATATATTTTATAAATGTCACAATGTAATTGAACTACTGTAGCGGTAATTCTATTCTATTTATATAATTGAATTTATCCATATCATTGTACGGCGATTACTTGCGGGCGGATAATATCTGCTCCTACAGAATAACAATCATGTCATCAAACAGAAACAACCGCCCACCTTTCGGTGAGCGGTTGTTTTGTGTAGTGTAGTATTAGGAAATTGGGATTAGATTACAATTACTGCTGTCTTTCGCAATAACTTGAAAGGCCTGTGTTAGGATCTGTGTATTTGAGCATATCATTGTCAGCGTCATATGTGTAGTTAAACTGCTGTTCGCCTACTGTCATAACGAGATCTGTACCCTCAAATGTGTAATTGCCCGAAACAGTCACACCGCTCATTTCGCCTGAGAATGTACCGTCATCTGCAAATGTGTATGTACATTTCAAAGTTTCGGGTTCAACACCGTTTGCTGTTGCGTAGTCATCAATTGAAACGGCTGTACCGTCCGTACCCTCAAGTGCTGTTACAGTCCAAGTACCTACAACGCTTGCCGATGAATCGCCGTCCTCTGAATCAGCGGCGCTGTCATCTGCGCTGTTTGCATTGTCGTCAGCAGTCTGTGTTGCCGAACTTTCGTTTTTGCTTGACGAGTCACCGTCATTACCGCAACCTACAAGACCTACTGTACCTACCATACAAATTGCAAGCAATAAAGCTAACTTCTTGATTTTTTTCATAGTTGATTACCTCTTTCCGATATTTTTTACTTTCCGATTTTGATTTACGGAAACACCGCAATTTTCGTGTTTCGCTTTTATCACCTCAATGATAGCCAATTTAATGCAACATTTCAACAAATTGGCACAAACATCAATCTTTTGGCAAAAACATATGACAATCGGATATAATATTTTTCAAATTTATGGTATAATCTAAGTGCAGTTAATCATTGCCCCGAATTAAATTATTTCAAAGGAGGCTATATCTTGAAAATTGCAGTAATTGACGACGAAAAGCCTCAGGCAGACATTCTCTACTCAATCTGCAACGCATATTTTGGCGGACACAAGCAAAATGTGCAGATTGATTGTTTTCCTGACGGAATAGCTTTTTTCAATTCATTCAAGGAAAACACCTACAAAATAGCCTTTGTAGATATTTTTATGGAGAAGATGAACGGCATTGCCGTGGCTGAAAAGCTTCGTGAAAAAGACCGTGATATTCTTATTGTATTTGTCACAACAAGCCCCGATTTTATGATGCAGGCATTTTCCGTTCACGCTTTTCATTACATAACAAAGCCCTACAAAGCTGAGCAGATTTACAAGGTACTTGATGATGCCTCGTCATATGTATCGGATAATTCAAAATACATTGAAGTTATGTGTGACCGCCGAAACACGCTGATTTCGCTTAAGGAAATTGTTTCTGTTGAATCCGATGCACATTATATCAACATAGGTGTTGTTTCGGGACTTAGATATCGCACACGAATGACCATTGCAGAGTTTCTCAAGCTTGCAGACAACGACACCCGTTTCATACCCGTAAACAGGGGAATCGTGCTGAATGCCGATTACATAAAGGACATTGAAGGCTCTGTATGTGTTACAGGCAACGGTGAAAGATTCCCGATTAAAATTCGTGAAAAAACTCGGATTGAACAGAGCATCCGTGAATATATGTTCAAAAAAATCAGAGAAAACCAGCGGAGGTGAATATGGACGCATTCATAAAATTTCTTCAGGCATTTTTCAGCTTTGTCATAATAATACCGTTAAGTTTATTCTGCCTTTTACCGTTAAAAATCAATTAAAATACCCGATTTCAAAGATAGTAACGCTCTTTTTGTGTTCATTTTTCATACTCGGTTCTCTCTCGTCAATTGTGAT
>ENA-OQIW01000031-OQIW01000031.1-human-gut-metagenome-genome-assembly--contig:-NODE-31-length-34470-cov-3.617535_pt1 | contig 34470 bp, 39 predicted proteins | sample MGYA00242586_ERZ504751 | MGnify/ENA primary metagenome ERZ504751 (study PRJEB26092, sample SAMD00036349) | human gut metagenome | host: Homo sapiens | study: EMG produced TPA metagenomics assembly of...
CTATATCCCTTTGAGTGCCTACCAAATCATCAAGATTTATTTTCACCAGCCTTCCTCCTTTGAGCACTGTCAATTGTTACTTTTTAAGTTTTTCAATCAAGGTTATGCCTGATTATATGTCAGCCACCTAAAAGGCTGCTTTGATGTACAGTCAATTTTTAACTCTTTCTTTATAATACCGCAGAGTCTGTCGCCGAGTTTAGCTGTGGTAGGCTCGGTATCGTATTTTTCAAGCTGGTACATCAACTGCCACACTTTGCGTTTCTGACCGTCTGACATTTTTCCTCTGCCGCTGTCCTCGTATCTTTTCTTCTTATACGGTTTCGGCGGCTCTGTGAGGCTCTGCAATTTCAGCCTTTCGGCAAGTTCTGCGACAACTGTTCGGTATTCGTTTTCATCAAGAGTGCGTATGCTCTCCTTTTGAGTAAGACGATAAACAATCGTGTGCAGCATATCGTTTTTGTTGCCCGATTCCAACACACCGAGCCGTGCCGCCATTGCGTATATTCTTTGTGTCTGCTGTGGCTTTAACAAATCAATCACCTCAGCTTAAAGATATCTTTGTGCTGTCCTCAACAACAAAACTGCTCTGTATCTTCATTAGGATATCGTCAATATGACTTTCGTCCATACAGTTGACGGTCAGCAGGTTTTTGAAGTCCTGCCATACAGCCGCCTCTGAAATGAGGTAGGCATACTCTTTTGCATCGTCCTCCGAAAGGTTTGTGAACTTTAAAATGTTGTTTACATCCTTATCGTAGTTAATGCCCTTGCATTTTTTGACAAGCTGTTTGCGTTCGTCATCAGACACGCCGTTCATCTGTTCAATAACTTCTTTGACGGTGCATCTTACAAAATTGCCCTTCCACAAACCGATGAGCATTCTTTTTGCCGGAGCAGAGAGGGAATATTCTGTCTTTTCCGTAACCGCATCTTTGTATGCTTTGCCAAAAATTGAGAGCAAAAATGAGTTGTATGTAATTTTGAGAGATTCCGAAGTTACCGCTGTAAGCTCTGATTCTGTGCCTGCGTAATGGACACTTTTATATTTGGTGTTTTCAAGGTCTTCCGAGCACTGCATAATAATCTCTGCTTCGAGCTTGTCCTTGCGTGCTTTGAGTTTGCTCATATCTGCTTTAATGCCTGCAAGCTCATCAATCTGCTTTTTTAAATCAGTCATTTGTTTTATCCACCTTTGCAAGTAATTTTTCGGCACATTTGCGGCAGATGATAACATTATCTGCAATGATTACATTTTCAACTGTACCGCAAAAGCGACAACAGGAGCAGACGGTTTAATTGTAACAGTGCCGTCTGTACTTGTTTCAATGTCAACAGCATTGCCCGGAAACAATCCTGCTTCGCCTCTTATCTGCTTTGGCAGAGTAATAGAGCCGTTTTTACAGATTTTCTTTGATGTTTTCATATAAATTGACCTCCTGTTCAATATGTATTGTTGTCCTCACTCTGCATTCATACGGACTTGTGACCGTTCCCGTTGGCGGAAGTTGCATTAAGGTGAGCGGATTATCTCCGCTCATTAACCTCTTTTATTGCACATATAAAGCCTTCTAAAGTTCTATCTGCAAAAGTTTTGCCCATTATTTTTTTCGAGCTTTTTTATAACTTCAATTGTTAATGACCCTATTTTTCCAAGAATATCGATAGCATTTCCTGTTACAACAGAGTCGGTTGTTTTGTCAGAATTTTCAACCGAAATTATTACTACCTTTTTTTCACAAACAGCGGTTTTGGCTTTTTTAGCAAACGAATCTATTATCGCACCACTCAATTCATTTCCAAATTCAACTGTGTAATCTTCCATTTTTATCCCTCCGAAATTTAATAAAGTTCAATGCTTTTGTTATTAGCAATAAAATGTTTTTTCATTTTCTCAAAGTTTGTCCAATATGGTAAATACACATCATAGCCAAACTTCTCTTTGAGTTCCTGCTTAGCTTTCTTGCTACGAGCTCCGTAAAGTTTGCAATCTTTTTCGGTAACTACCGACTGTCTCTTACAGCAACAAAATCTCCTGCGTTCTTCGCAGTCCTCCATAAGCCACTTGCCACGAAATTCATCGTTGATATAAACTGCAATAACATTTTGAAATCGTGATTTTTGAGTGAGGTTCAGAGATACTTTATATCCGTCAATTTTGAGATGTACATACGGACTCCATACAGATGTAAGGGCTTCGTCAACCTTTTTCCACTCTTCTGCGGTCATTGTTACCCCTCCTTTTACTCTTTTTTACCTTTCGGCTTTCGCCACGGATCATCCAACCGACCCATACAAGCAGGAGCACCATAGGCACAAAGCAAATTTCTCCGCCTGCTGTAAAGCTCCTTGTACCCATTTGACCGAATGCGGCGGTCATTACTACTCCCGTGCTGAACCCTGCGGCGAGCAGTAACACGATTTTTCTTAACGACATTTAAAATCCCTCCGAATATTATTTAAAACACCTTGATACGCATAGCTTTTGCCATTGCGATTAAGCCTTCATAGGTGATGTTTCCGTTGTCAACGGCATTTCCAAAAACATTGCTTGCTCCTCTGATGCCCTGTTCAGACCTTGCAATGCCAAGTAAAAAACTTACTGCTCGTTCATCGGACTTAACGGCAGGAAACAACAGCTCAATGTCGCTGTTTTTAATTGCTGATGTATGCCTTACTTCGGTAAGTTTTGTACGGTTACGAATCTGAGCGAACGCTTCTTTGCTTTTGCCGGTATTTGTAACGGTTTCAATGTTTCCGACAAGGCAAATACCAAGCTGTGGGTTGCTATCAAAAAAAGCTCTGATAGCCTCAATGGTTTTAATCGGCAGATGCTGTGCCTCATCAATGATGAGTACCTTGCGTTCACCTTCAAAGCTATCTGCAAGTCTTAACCACATTTCATCTTTGCGACCTGTTGCGGTGATTTTCTGTGTTCTGCAAAGCAGTTTTAAAAAGGCACTCAAAGTTACCAAGCAAGGATTTACAGACACATAAATCGCAGTAGCCGGATAATCTTCTGCATACTTTTTACAAGCCATTGTTTTTCCTATGCCTGCATCGCCACACTCAATTGCAAGACCGCCCTTAAGATGACACAAGCGGATTGTATCATAAACCTCTGAGCTTATGCTTGTAGGCTTGTAGCTGTTAAGCACCTGAGCTGATTTGAGATTTTCTGCAGCGGCTTTTGTTTCAAAAGTCTCTGTTAAAAACTTTTCAAAATCACTTAAATTACCGTTATAACGGTTGTTCAAGTAGGTTGACAAAGTCGCTGCTGACTTTCCGAGAGCTTTTGCGGCTTTGGTTTGTGAGCCGCACTCTTCGATAAAGTTCCTTAATTTCTCCTGTAATTCAGGATTGGCTGACATTACCGACATTTATTATTCCTCCTTTTGTCGCTGTTCAAGATTTCTTATCATTTTTGCCTTATCTATCGTTACGATATTCGACTGACCAACTGCCATAGGCAACTGCTCTGCCGTTTCATCGGCACGGTGTACTGATATAACCTTCGGATTGATTTCCTCGGCATTTGCTTTGTTTTCCTCAGCGGTTGCAAGCACAAGATTGAGTGCTGTTTCTTTGCCAAATGCTGTAATCTGACTTGCCTTGAGTTCCTGTTTAGTGAGTTTTTCAAGGCTCTTAACCTTACGGAGTGCCTGAGCAACTGCATCTTTAGATGCTCCGTAGGCAAGGACTGCTTCATTGTCTGTTGGAGCGGTCATTATGTAGTTATCATCAAGGTCATAAATTCTGACTTCCGAAATATCTTCCGGGTCATATCGACAGTAAACAGATTCTCCAAAATGATTTAAAATAAGGTCATCATTGTAGTAATCAATTTTCTCGCCTGCAACAGTAAGATGTACTCCACGCCTGCCGACTTTCTGACTTCTTGTGCTTCTCATTAACATCAAGTTGAGGTCAAGTTCTGCGGCGACTCGTTTTTCTTTAAGTTGTTCTCTGTAAACCTGCATTCGGCTTTTACCGCTGTCTGAGCTTACCGCTCCGCTATATGGTTTTTCATTCATATAGTAGGTTAAAATGTCCTCAACTGCCTGAGTGAATTCATAATCCGTGGGTATGTTGTCGGTGTCCCTGATTACCTTTTTAAGTCTTTCCGGTCGTTCGACTACATTACCGCCTGTATAAGTCGGAAACAGTCTTGAAAGTCGGTCTTTAACATCTCGAAATCGTCTTTCAATAATCTTTGCCTTCGCATTTCGTACGATAGCATTTGTCATTTTAATGCCCAGCCGTTCAAAAACAGGCGGCGGTGCAAACTTGTCCTTTTGACTCTTTTTCAATCTATGACCAAGTCCGCCGACATCGAATGTCAGAAACTCTCGACCGTTATCTACATATATGTTTTCGGGTATGCCGTACTTAACTATGCCCTTTCGTAGAGCTATCAATGTACCTGCGATGACGGTGCATCGGTCACATAACAGCCTGTAAAAATACCCGAACGAGCATCAAAAAACGCTGTAAGATAAAGCCTGTGGATACTTCCGTTTTCTCCCTTTGTCTGCACATCAAATGTGTGGTTATCTGCAATCCACCATTCGTTTGACGCCATTCCTTCGTATGTCCTGCGTATGTACGGAGCACACCTGTCCCTAAAGGCTTTCATACCTTGCCGTCCCATAATTTCAACAGGCTTAGGTATTGCCGTTTGTACTTTCCTGTAAAACGATGCATAAGCAGGGAGAGGTAACAGCTGTGGAGCTTCTCGCTTAATCCACATTTCGGTGTATTCATAGCACGCCTGTATAGGGTGCTGTGCCTCATCAAGATAAAAACTTAAAAAGCATTGCCACACTTCTTCAGGAATTGACGATGTACCTTTTTTCCAACTTCCACGATTGTCAAGCAGTCCTGCAAGATCATCGGCTTTTAAAGCCTTTTTTTTCCGGTACAAAATGCCCTTTGATATGTTAAGATCGGGGTTAGCAACCTTTTGTAGTTGCACAAATTTTTCGGTTGCAGGTACTTTTTGTAGCTTTGATGTTGCACAATACTCATCCCAAGCGTTAAGTATTCTTATCCACTCGGCAATCTCTTCACGCTGTACCGCCGAAAATTCATCAAATTCCTTGTGGGATCGCTCCGTCTTGCGTTCGGGGAGCAAATCCTCAGGAATTGCTATTGCGTGCGATTTGTAGTATTTGAGTTGTTCGGAGTGGGATAGTTCGTTTAACGGTATTAAATACTTTTTGCGGTTGTTTTGATTAAAAGATACTTCACTTTTAAGCGAAACCATCCAAAACAATCCTTTTAATATATTGAGTAGAACATCCTTTTAACTCTGCAACTTCCTTAACATTAAGATAAATCAAAAAATCACATCCTTTTGACCTGCCATCATCAGAGCAGGGAGGTCATTTCCTGCTGACCGCCTTGCGGCGGTTTCGGCTTAAAAATCAAACATTATTGATATTGATTCACCATAAGTTGAATAATAGTCTGTTTCTACTGCTTTAATCTGAGATTCATTAAGCTGTCTTAAATCGTCAAAATTTATTCCGTATTTTCTGAGTATTTTTTCAAGTTTTTCGGTTTTAGTTAAATTTTTCCTTTCAAATAAATCTAATCTTTCCATAAGTCCTCCTTGATGTGACATTCCTTATTTGTGTAGTGCGTACATTCTTCAACTGTGCAATCTCGTGGCTGTCCCGTATCAAGAATGTAGTAACAAATCCAATAGCCTTTGTAGCTGTTACTGTTTAGTGGTCTGCGGTGTCCGCACCCTTTACAGCGAGGGTTCACTTTATTACACAAAATGCTCTCTCCATAAATTCTTTGGCAGCGGCATTTCTGCTTGCAAAGTAACTGCCGCTGTAAGGATCTCCGTCGCTGTCCAGCCACCACACAACCCACGGTTCAACTGCATTTGGATTGTGAGCCATTACAACACGATTGTTTATGTTTCCGATTATTTCATACCTGTTAATTGTTTTGCCTATCATTATTAAGCCCCCTTACAAAGTTCATCGAGTGATACTTCAAGTGCCTTTGCAATTTCAAAACCGACTAATACAGATGGGTTTCTTATGCCTTTTTCAATTTGATTTATCATTGCAGGAGTTACGCTCGCCGCATGAGCAAGCTCTACCTGTGTCAGATTTACTTTTTCTCTGACTTTTTTTACATTTGCTCCAAAATTCATGGTGTACCTCCTTGTTTTATAAAATTAACTGTGTTAAAATTAACTTGCTTAATTAACACAGTTATATTGTACTTTACATTTGTAATGTAGTCAAGAAAAATTACTTTACAAATGTAAAGTTTGGAGAGGTGTACAAATGTTTAGTGATATTTTTAAGCAACTTATACAAGATAGCGGTTTGACAGTTTACCAAATTTCTAAAGATACTGGGATTAGCGAATCTCTTATGAGTCATTGGAAGAGTGGTAGACAATTACCCAAGTATGATAGTTTAAATACACTTGCGGATTATTTTAATGTTTCCGGTGACTTTTTATTAGGACGCACAGGTAATAGAAACACAAATTTAAAAAATGACAAGCACCATGATTCAAATTCTCAATCACATAAGACAATAATTTTGCCGTATTACAGGACACCTGCATCAGCTGGCTCAGGCTCTTGGCTTTCAGATGATATGCCTATTGAATATACCAATGTTCCAAAGACTGAGGAAACACTTTCTGCCGATTTTTTGCTTGAAGTACGAGGGGACAGTATGCAACCAAAATTCTTAGATGGCGACCGTGTCCTTGTTCAAAATTCCGAAAGCATATATGAAGAGGAAATAGGAGTTTTCGTTCTTAATGGCGAATCTTACATAAAAAAGATGGGCAGAAATGAACTTATTTCGCTTAATTCTGCATATAAACCTATACAATTACACGAATTTGATGAGATTCGGTGCGTAGGCAAGGTGCTGGGTAAGGTGGATTTGTAATAATTTTCATTATCGTGCATAATAATTCAAATTCAGATTAAAAATAGTTTTCCACATTAGAAAACCCGAAATGTTAAAAAATATAGATTTTATCGGAATAGCAACAAGGTTGCCTTTGAGCACTTGATTTGTTGCCTTTGATTTGTTGCCTTGAAAGTCTGTGATGTACCCTAAAAATTGAATAAAAAGCCGATTTAAAGCCCTTTTAAACGCTTTTAAAAGGTTATTTTTAAAAAATTAAAGCCGAGCAGATTCACAAATTTTTCGTGATTTGCTCGGCTTTTTTGTTTTCGCACTAAATAAAAAAACAAGCTGTTTTTTCAAAGTGTAATTTCTTTTTACACCTAAAAAACGGCTTGTTTTCTACATTTTCAGATTTTTAACTTTTTTTAACGGCTTTTTACGGTTTTTCCTATTCTCTCCGAAAACTTACAGCGTCAACGGTTTCTGAATTCAGACACGAATATGATTTCTTAAAATGCAGAGAAGTAAACGATTTTCACCATGCAAAAGATGCCTATCTAAATATTGTTGTCGGCAATGTGTATAACGAACGCTGTACACACAACAAGTCCATATTTATCGAAGGTTTGAAAACCAAAGCTTATAGCCTGAACAAAATGTTCAGTTTTAATACACCGAACGCATGGTCAATTGATGATAATAAGTCAATCAAAATTGTCAGAAAGACTATGAACAAGAACAATATCCGTTTTACAAGGTATGCATTTACTCAAAATGGAGGCGATCAAAATAACGGAGGATTTTTTAAAAGAAATCTTTTGAAAAAAGGAAATGGACAGGTGCCTGTAAAACAGAACTCGGCTTTATCAGATATTGAAAAATATGGTGGATATAATAAGGCTTATGCTTCATATTTTTCGTTTATAAAATATGAAGACAAAAATGGTAAGGAAATGCGTCGTATAGTTGCAATAAATGCATATACGCATTTATTATATGAGGCAAACCCTGAAAAATATCTAAGTGAAACTTTTGGATTGAAAAAACCTGTGGTATTGATTCCTGTTGTAAAACGTGATGCTTGTATTGAAATTGACGGTTTCAGAATGCATATAAGTGGCAAAACGGGTAGTAGAATAACTTTCAAACCTGCTATGCAGTTAACAGTTAGTTATGATACAGAAAAATATATCAGAAATGTCGTTAAGTTGAATTCCAAGCCTGAAAATTACAATATTACAGAGCTTGACAAAGTGAGTACCGATGAGAATATTGAGTTATTTGATATTTTAACCTATAAAATGACAGATACAGTTTTAAAAGTTAAATTTGGTGATATGGGTGTTAAAATCGCATCTCATCGTGATGCTTTTGAAAAACTGGATATTAGAAAACAATGTTTTGTTCTTACAGAAATACTCAAAATCATACATTGTAATGCTGTTTTAGGAAATCTTACGTATATTGGTGAGGGTAGTTCTTCGGGAAGAGTTGGTTTAAATTCCGTATTGTCGGAGGTTAAAGGTGTAAAGTCGATTTATCTTGTTCATCAGTCGGTAACAGGTTTGTTTGAGAAAAAGATTGACTTATTAAATATGTAAGTTATCAGAAAAGAGGATATTTAGATGAGTTGGAGAACGGTAGTAATTACGAAAACATCCAAGCCGGATTACAGCATGGGACACCTTGTTGTGATTGATAATGATTTGTGCGAATTTTATTGACAATCATTATACAAATGTTATAAAATAACCTTATAGATTTGCCGTGCACAGTATAGTGGGTGCATTTTATTCCCAATTTGAGGTTTGAGGTTTGAGAATAGTGTAAATCTATAAGGTAGTAAAACTCTGCTGTCTCTGCCGTTGGACTACTGTGTGTTTGAGAATAGTGTAAATCTATAAGGTAGTAAAACAAAGCAATCTTCCTGTTGATACTCATATTTGTTTGAGAATAGTGTAAATCTATAAGGTAGTAAAACGACATTGCACCTTTCTTTTCTACCAATTGAGTTTGAGAATAGTGTAAATCTATAAGGTAGTAAAACATTATCTTAATATATCACTCTCGGATGATGAGTTTGAGAATAGTGTAAATCTATAAGGTAGTAAAACGTACAGTTTTGCACGGCACAACCTCAATGCGTTTGAGAATAGTGTAAATCTATAAGGTAGTAAAACTGCTCCAGAAAAATAAGGTATCATTAAGTCGTTTGAGAATAGTGTAAATCTAATTAGGGTACAAATTTTACTCGTTGACTGTGAAAAAACAGCATTGCAAAAAAACAATAAGGCACATAACCGTAATCACTTTCGGTTATGTGCCTTTTGTAGTTTAATAAGTTTGTTAAGAATACCACGATTGATTACAGTCCAAAACAAGGAAGATTTCAGTGCGTTAATTCCAAAGTAAGTTCCACCATGAAAGTTACTTTGAAAATTAACTATTTACTTTTTTGTTTAAGTTTGCGGTAAATATGAATTGTATAATCCGTTATATTGTGTTATTATGTAGTAAAATGGTGTGCAACATTGGTGTTTTGAAAAAATTATGTTGCTGAAATTAAACTTGAAATAACTGACGGGTGGCATATGGTTCGCAAAGTTGACAAAACAAAGCTTCTGACTGTTGTCGGGATAATTATATTCCTGCTTGGAGGTGCGGTGAGAATTTTTTCTCATCTTACTTCCTCGGCGGACAATTATATTGAAAATTTTGATGTTATTATCTTTTCGGGGCTTATTATAGCTGGGGTGTGTCTGTTGCATATCGCATTGTTCAGAAGAATATACGAATCTGCCTTGTGATATCTGCGGCGCTTATGCTCTTGTGGATGGCTCTTCGTGCCATAAAATACAACAGCCCTGCCGACATCAACACATACGGACGGTATCTTTGGTATTCATATTACATAGCAATGGTGTTTTTGCCGCTTATGATGTTTTTTGCAATGCTGAATATCGGTAAGCCCGAAAATACAAATAACCGAAAATATCTTTTGATTATACCTGCCGCCGTTCTTGTGCTGCTTGTTATGACGAACGATTTTCATCAGCTTGCTTTTGTATTTGAACCCGATTTTCACAATTGGAACAAACAATACAGTTACGGTCCTGTTTACTATGTAATTGCAGTGTGGATTTTTATACTTGTACTTTCGTCAATTGTGCTTTCAATAAATCGATGCAGAATTTCCGCAACACGCAAAAAGCTGTGGATTCCGATTGTAATAATTCTTGTCGCAATAATTTACACGCTCTGGAATAATCTGAATCACGGATATTCGGGACTTAGAATTTACAATGTTCCCGAGGTGTTCTGCTTTGCCTCAATTGCTCTATGGGAAAGCCTTATTCAGATAGGTCTTGTACCGTCAAATACGGGTTACGGCGATTTTTTCAATGCGTCAAATCTTAACACTCTCATATTTGACAATGAGGGCAATGTGAAATACCGCTCTAAAAACGCAACAAATGTTTCAAAAGATGTTGTTCTGCAAAACGGTAACAGTGTTGTGATTGATGAAAATATAATTCTTAAAAAGCATGATATAAAAGGCGGTAAGGCAGTTTGGACGGAAGATATATCGGCAATTAACCGAATTAACAGAGAACTTTCGGAAGTAAAAGAGCAGATTTCGGAATACAATGTAATCTTAAAATCAGAGGCAGAGCTGAAAAAACGAAGAGCGGCAGTAACCGAACAGAACAAGCTCTATGACAGTATAACCGAATTTATCCGTCCTCAGCTTTGCGACCTTGAAAATATACTCAAAAATATTGAAAACAACAGGGGAGATATTTCGGTTAATTATGCCAGTGCCTGTGTCGTTAATGTCTACATCAAGAGAATAAGCAATCTGCTCATTATGGCAAAAAGCAGAAAAATGCTGAATGCTTTTGAGCTTGAAAACAGTATCCGAGAACTTGCCGAGTACATTTCTGTTTACGGAATTTCGTGTTCGTTTTTCAGTAATGTTTCGGGAGAAATTTCAGCCGAAAAAACGATTGCACTTTTTAAATTCATCGGGATTTTTATAAGGCATATAATGAACTGCACAGATGCGTTGCTGTTTAATTTAAAAGTCAATGAGAAATTTATTGATTTAAAAATCAACTGTGACAGCAAAAATGAAATGAAAATTCCCGATGATTTACTTGACGATATTATAAAACTCGGCGGAAATGTCACCACGGAATATGACGCTGACACGCTGTTTGTGTTTGTTCGTATGCAAAGCGGAGGTGATGACATATGACATCCATCCTTGAAATGCGTTCGTTTGTTTGTGTTATATTGATGAGTGTGCAATTTGTTGTTGCCTGTGCGGCAATATACAACGCAACGCAATCTTTTCTTTATAAAATCAGGTTGTGGAAACCGATTTCAGCGGTTATAATTGCAGTAATCTCTTTGACAATGTTTTTGGTAAGCACTCATGTCTTGAGTAAAATATATTATGATAACCAAATTAATAAAATGGCTGAATTTTTTGGCAGAATGCCGTTTGCTCTGTCTGTCGGCATAACGGCATATTGTGCTGTAATGTCTGTGTACATAACGGTAAGGCTTCATCATTGCAGGAATACCGATATTACCGCAATGTCAATTAAAGAAAGCTTTGACGGCTTGCCGACAGGGCTTTGCTATTTTGACGAAAACGGACTTGTTGTATTGAAAAATAACCTTATGGAAAGCATATGCCTTGAACTTACGGGTAAATCGCTTAATGTTGCAATGCCATTCAGAGAGAAGATAAAAGAGGCTTCTCAATATGAAAATGACGGGGCATTTACAGTCAGATTAAAGGACGGCAGGGCTTTCAGCTTTTTGTTGTCGGAAACGGAAATTTTTTCAAAACCGTATTTTCAGCTTGCGGCAACCGATATAACAGAGTTTACAAAGCTTACATCAACCTTGGAATATGAAATAGGCGAGTTAAAAAAGGTTAATGCTCACCTGAAAAAATACAATGAAATGGTCTGTGATCTGACAAGAGAAGAAGAAATTCTTCGCACAAAAGAGATAATTCATGACAGACTCGGCAGTACGCTGATAACAACAAGAAGATATCTTGAAAACGGCACTCTGTCTGAAAATAACAGTAAATTACTTGAAATGTGGAAAAACAATATTTCTGTTCTGAATACCGCTGAGAATGATTGCAAAGATGAAAACTTTGCTAAGGATATTGAAAATGCCGCAAAGCTTGTCGGAATAACGCTTGAAACAGTCGGAAATCTTCCGACTGATAACAATGCGGTTGCACGGGTTCTGACTTTTGCAACAATGCAATGCCTTAACAATGCCGCAAGACACGCAAAAGCAGATAAAATGATTCTTGAAAGTCTTGACGACGGTGAAAAATATATTTTTAAATTTGCAAATAACGGCAGAAAACCGCCTCAAAAAATCAATGAGGGCGGCGGACTTTCTTCCGTAAGAAAAAAGGCGGAGCAAATCGGCGGAAGCATGAAAATATCGACTTCCGAAATTTTTGTTCTTGAAATCACAATACCTAAAAGCGAGGTGCTGCAGTATGACAAGAGTGCTGATAGTTGAAGATCAGTCAATGCCGAGAACTTTATTTGAAATGTATGTAAACCAAAGCGAAAAATATACGCTTGCGGGCTCAATAAGTAATGCCGATATGACGGATTATCATTGTGAAAATTCCGATGTTGACCTGATTTTAATGGATATATGCACTTCAATGGGGGCAAACGGTCTTGAGGCGGCTGAAAGAATAAAAGCAAAGTTCCCGAAAATTAAGATAATCATTGTTACCTCAATGCCCGAATATTCCTATCTAAAGCGTGCCAAGGATGCAGGAGTTGACAGCTTTTGGTACAAAGAGGTAAGTTCCGAACCTATTATTGAACTTATGGACAGAACAATGAACGGTGAGCGTGTGTTTCCAGACACAACTCCCAAAATTAAATTCGGCAACGCAATGAGTACGGATTTTACCGAAAGGGAGCTTGAGGTTTTGCGTGAACTGACAAGCGGTGATACAAACACGGAAATTGCCAAAAGACTTTACATTGCTCCGGGTACTGTCAAGAACTATATACAGTATATGCTTGAAAAAACAGGCTTTAAGTCAAGAACAGAGCTTGCCGTAAAGGCAAGAGAGGCGGGACTTGTAATCCTTGACGATAGAATTAACGACAAATAAATACTTTTTTCTGAATATGTGCCGTTTGGCACATATTTTTTTGCTGTTAAAACAGTATAATACAATTACAGGATATAAACTGCTCAGACGGTGAATATCTTTTGTGCAAAACGCTATCTTTGTCCGATTAATAATCAAAGACAAAGGTGCATAAAATTTATTATTTAATGACAGGAGGAAAAACTATGGAGGCAAAAGGTTCAACTTTTCTTAAAGTAACGGGAATCCTTATGATTGTATTCGGTGCTATTGCATTGATTGTGTCAATCATCGCCATTCTCGGTATCGCCGCACTTGCAGCTTTTAACGACGGTACATACGATATGACTATGCTTTATGTCGGTGGCGTTTTCGCACTTATCAGTGCGGTTGCTGAGTTTGTCGCAGGTATTATCGGCGTTATCAACGCAAAACTTCCGCACAAGGCAAATACATGTATTGTATGGGGCGTTGTTGTTGCGGTTATGTGTATTGCAGGCGAAATTATCAGCATGATAGGCGGATCACAGTTCAATGTATTCTCTCTTATCTGCGGTCTTGTTATCCCTGTACTTTACATTATAGGCGCTGTTAAGAACAAAGCATAATTATTTTATTATTTACCCCCCTTTTAATTACCCACCGTAAATATTTTTAGCACAAGGTCACAGCTGTCCGAACAATCGGGCGGCTGTGCTTTTTTTGTTTATGTTGTGAAATATGCCGTTTGGCACATTCATCTTCTATCGCAAAATTGTACAATATAAGTGAAAGATATAGGTGAAAAGGGGTGATGTCCGTTGAAGAAAATTTTGCTCAGTGTTCAGAATAATTTGCTCAGTGAGGCTATTCAAAATGCCCTTGTAAAGAAGGGAAGATTTTGTATTGAGAATGTTTCACCGAATCAAGACGGGAAAATTCTTGATTTGTGCATTGCAGAAAGAGTTGATGTTTTGCTTATGGATGTCACAAGACTTGCCGATTCAACTATTGAGAAACGGCTTGAGCTTTGTGGAAAAGTAAAGGAATATTTGCCAAGCTGTAAAACGGCTCTGCTCTGTGACGAACAGTCATATCCCGACCTTGCCGACAGGGTTAAACAGGCAAAACAATTCGGAAAAATAAGCTCGTTTTTTTATTCATCCGTAACGGCAGATTATCTTGCCGCCGCACTTGACGCACTTTAAAAAGGAGGTACTGTTTATGGGTATATTTGACAGCTTAAAAAATATGACAAATCAGACTGTAAAAAACAATGTTTCAAAGGCCGTTTCGGGAGCGGTAAACAATGCGATGCACAAAAGCAAAACATTTGTATTTGCCGATTATCCGAAAAATGCAGATGAACTCAAAAAAATGCCGGAGCTTGACTTTTCGTCACCTCTTTCAACAGCGGCATTTGCAATGCTTGTGTTGCTTGAATATGATGAAAGTCCGGAAAACACAATAGAAATGCTTAATGTATTAAAAGGACCTCAGCCGATGAACGGGATGGATGTTCAGTTTTTGCGTGACAGAATCAAGGGCAGGGGATATATTCCTCGCTCATATTTTGAGGGTTCATCCGTGAAGAACGATTATACACCGAATGTTCCGTACAAAATAACCGTTTCCGAGTATGCATATACCTATCAGAGCGAGGGTTATGCAAAGGTTCAGGTTCAGTCGTCGGGAGCAGACTCACCTCGTCCGATTGAGCTTCGCAGAAAGGGCAATCAATGGTTCTTATGGCGCAATCTTGCACTCTCCGACATACGAACTCCCGCTTCGGATGATCCTTGGGCATAAAGGAGGGATTTTTATGAAAATCAAGAAAAAAGTAAAGCGTATTTCGAGTGTTGTTTTATGCTTTCTCATGCTGTTGACAACACTTCCTATGACAGCCATAACCGCAAATGCGGCGGCTCAGGCTTATATCAAATATATCGACACCGAGGTTTACATAGGAGATGTCCTTAACATTATCGTGGGAGTAAACGGCGGCAGTACAGGCGAAACCTTTACCTATCAATGGCAGGCAAAATATCCGAGCCTAAACTGGGTTAACCTTTCCGATAAAACCGACAGACCCGACTCGAAATTTTCGGGTGTTATTACAGACCATCTTAAATTTCAGACCTACGCAGAACTTGTAGGACCTGACTCAGGGTGGAAAGATGTTGTCTTTAGATGTAAAGTAACGGGTTCAAAGAGCGGTACTTTTTATTCGGGAAAATGTAACTTTCCGGGACTTCTTGAGAAGACAGAAATTCCTACAATTGGATTTTTAGGCTTGGAGAAACCTGAACAGGGAAAAATCCCCTCAACAACGGCAACTCCGATAAACAGCACTTATTACAGCTTTGATTATATTGAGTGGTATAAGTACGAAAACAACAAAGTTAGCAGAAAGCTCGACAGCGGAGAAACTTTTGACAGCGGTATGTATTGTTGTCAGCTATACTTTAATATGAACAAAGGATATGCGGTTGCCAAGAACGCAGTATGTGGTTTGTACAACGACGACGGTCAGGCGACAATTCTTCAGGATGAAACCACAGGTCAATATTATATTTGGGCATATTACGTTGTTGCAGATAAATCACCTTCATTTTCACATCAGTTCACTGAGGCAGAAATTATGAAAGGCAAAGAAGGAACTATATCGGTTACTGCCAACAATGCCGCAAGCTATCAGTGGCAGATGAAAGTAAGGAGAAGCACAGGAAGATATGTGTGGCGCAACATAAGTGACAACTCATCCACATCAAACAAATTTTCCTTCAAGGGTACAAAAACAAATGCTTTGAGCATCAGACCGAATACGGATTTTGATGAAACTCATTTCAGGTGTGCTGTCACGGGTGAAAACGGTGATGTTATTTACAGTGTATCGGTTAAAGTTACGCAAAAGGTTAAGGCCCGTATTATACTGGATTTAAGAACGGGCGGCTTACCGGATGACACTATTACTATTAAGTTTGATGAATACACTCCTGACGGCGTCTATAATGGCAGCTATACACAATGAAACGGTAAACAGTAATGCAAAACCCTTATATGTGTATTATGAAACAGTTCCGGGCAAATATGTCATTACTGTAAGCAAACCGCAATGCGTAACACGGTATATGAAGTGAATGTTGTTAAGAAAGATGTTAACCTTGTAGTAAAAATTACTGTTCCGTATGATGTCGATATGGATGGTGTTATTAATGTTGTGGACGCAACCTTGGTTCAAAAATACATTGTCGGGCTTGAAAAATTTGACGATTACACTTTAAAAATTGCAGACACAAACGGTGACGGCACAATATCAGTTGTTGATGCTACAAATATTCAGAAGAAAATCGTGAATCTTTTGTAAAGGAGAAAGTTTATGGGACTATTTGAAAAGAAATATTGTGACCTTTGCGGTGACAAGGTAAACGCCCTCACAAGGCAAAAGCTTTCAGACGGTTATCTTTGCAGCGACTGTAAGCACAAGCTCAGTTCGCTTTCATCAGGCTGGAAAACAGAACATTAGCAGATGTTAAAACTCATCTTGAACAGCGTGAACAGAACAGACAGAAATATTCGGCATTTGTTCAGTCGGCAAGTGCCGGTACAAACGAAAAGCTTGTTGTAGATTTTAATAACAGAAAATTCTATTTTACAATAGGCAGAGATTTTAAAAACAGCAATCCTGAAATTTTTGATTTTTCACAGCTGCAGGACTTTTGGCTTGAGCTTGGATATACAACTCTGCAGGATTCCGACCGTGACGGAATTCCTGATGAGTATGACCGCTATGATAACCGTCAGGGCAGGAACAGCGGTTTTGGCAGTCAGTTTGATACAACAAACTCATTTTCGGGGCAAAACGGTATGCTTGATGTTCCGCTTGCGCTTCAGCCGTATGTTCGTGATACAAACACATCGTCATCACCGCAAAGAATATCTTCTTTAAAAGCAAAATTCATCGTAAATCATCCGTTCATAACCGATATATCAATGTATGTTGATTCGTCAATCGGTACTGTAAGAAATGAGCTTATGAGAGCGTTTGATGACGGAATGCAGTTAATGAGACTGTGTGAACAAATAAGGAACGGTATGCAGAACAATATGGGCTATCAGCAAAGCGGAATGTCCATGCAGAACAATATGGGCTATCAGCAAAGCGGAATGCCCATGCAGAACAATATGGGTTATCAGCAGAACGGAATGCCCATGCAGAACAATATGGGCTATCAGCAGAACGGAATGCCTATGCAGAGCAACACAGTAAATCAGCAAGTTTCACAGCCGTTTACTCCGCAAAATGCTGCGGCAATTGTTTGCTCGGCTTGTGGATATAAGCCTGATGGCAATCCGCCGAAATTCTGTCCGTTCTGCGGGGCTGCCATGACATAACCGATATGACTTTACGGTCGTTATTTCATAATATTTCCAAACGAAAAATGCGTGTAAAAAAAGAAATTGTATCCGTGAGCTATTCAAAAAATCATTCAAATTTTGATTACTGCTGTTCTTTTTATGTGCGAAAAAAAGGTGTAAATTTCCTTTTTGACGCTATCTGCAAATGCGGTTATATCGCTTTTGAAAATGTTTTGATCGACGAAACGGATATGAGACTGCTGTGTGACACCGCCGAAGACGCATTGGAAATTCTGAAAAAATATAATCCAAAAAACAAAGAACTGACAGTCGATGACGCCACGGTTACAATCGTTGAAATCATATTTTCCGACAAAAACAGTATGTCGGTCAGTATGACGGAACAAACCTTGGATTCGCTCGAAAAAGCGTTCTTTGCCCTTGCTGAAAAATATTGCAAAGATGTTTAATCTCTAAAAATAATTGAAAAGCAACCCTATGAAAACAACTCCCACGGTAAAATAATCGTGGGGTTGTTTTTTCTGTAACAGAAAATTAGTGCATTTTTTCTTGCCATTACCGTAGTAATTGTTTATAATTAAGGTATGACAATAAAAGAAGGCATGAACAATGCAAACGATAGATGAGGCACTAAACAAACTGAAAAAATCTGATTTTCGCAGTCGGTTTCATTTAAAGCAAAAGGACATTGACTATATTAATGAAAAGGGAATGAATAAAATCCGTTCCCATGCAGAAGATTTTGTCAGAACACGGCTTGCACCAAAATATATTCCGAATGACGGAAAGCAAACGCCTATGAGGGGACACCCTGTTTTTATCGCACAGCACGCCTGTGCCTGTTGTTGCAGAGGGTGTCTTAACAAGTGGTACAGAGTTGCAAAGGACAAACAGCTTAACGAGGTCGAACAGCAGAAAATTGTAAATCTGCTTATGGCTTGGATTGAAAGAGAATACAATGATTATAATTCCAATAAAGAATGATAGATAAGGGCAAAAAGATGAGTGATAAATTAAGCGTGTTGAAAGATTACTTCGGACACGATTCTTTCAGAGACGGACAGGAACAGATAGTTGACGCTTTGCTTGACGGCAGAGATGCACTTTGCATTATGCCACAGGTGCGGGCAAGTCTATGTGCTATCAGATTCCTGCATTACTTTTTGACGGGGTGACAATTGTTGTGTCACCTCTGATTTCGCTTATGAAGGATCAGGTCGGCTCGCTTGTTCAGTCGGGAGTTCCTGCGGCATATATAAACAGCTCGCTTTCATATCCGCAATTTCTCCGAGTGCTTTCAAATGTTGAATACGGAAAATACAAAATCATCTATGTTGCACCCGAAAGGCTGTTGACTGACGGGTTTCTCGACACCTGTAAAAAGATAAAAATCTCAATGGTTGCAGTTGACGAGGCTCATTGCGTTTCACAATGGGGACAGGATTTCAGACCGAGTTACCTCAAAATTATTTCATTTGTTGAAAGCCTTGCAAATCGTCCGATTGTCGGAGCATTTACCGCAACGGCTACGAATGATGTAAAAGAAGACATAAAGAAAATTCTCAGGCTTGAAAATCCGTTTGAAATTACAACGGGATTTGACCGCCCCAACCTTTTCTTCGGTGTAATAAAGTCATCGTCAAAGGACGAAAAGCTTATTGACCTCATTCGGGAGCGTGGCGACAGGTCGGGAATTGTCTATTGTGCAACCCGAAAAAATGTTGAATCTGTCTGCGAATTGCTCTGCGATAACGGCTTTTCGGCGGCAAGATACCATGCAGGTCTTGATGAGTACGAACGCAGGAAAAATCAGGAGGATTTTGTTTTTGACCGAAAAAATATTATGGTCGCAACCAATGCTTTCGGTATGGGAATTGACAAGTCAAATGTTACATATGTAATTCATTACAATATGCCGAAAAACATTGAAAGCTACTATCAAGAGGCAGGACGGGCAGGTCGTGACGGCGGTGAGGCTGATTGTATTTTGCTCTACAGTCCTAAGGATGTTCGCCTAAATCGCTTTATGATTGAAAATTCCGAGGGCAACGATGAGCTTACAATTGAAGAAAACGAGCAAATTCGTGAGCGTGATTTTGAACGCTTAAAATATATGACCTTTTACAGCACAACAAACGATTGTCTGCGTGGATTTATTCTGCGGTATTTCGGCGGTGAAAAAAAGGCTTACTGCGGAAAATGCTCCAACTGTCTTTCCGTTCACAAGCTTGTTGATGCCACAATTGATGCTCAAAAAATTATGTCGTGTATTGCAAGAACAGGACAAAGGTACGGCAAAACCGTGATTTGTGATGTTTTAAAGGGCAGTAAAAGCGAGAAAATTCTAAAAGCTGAGCTTAACAATCAGCCAACCTACGGAATAATGAAAGAGGTTACGGCAAGGCATATTTTCGGCACAATTGACTTTCTTGCCGAAAAGGAGTATATTTCATCCGACAATGAAACCGAGGTTCTAAAACTTTTGCCAAAGAGCCGAGATGTGCTTTTCGGGCGGGAACGGCTTGTGATGAAGAAAGTTGAAAACTCCGAAAAGGTTGTCAAAACGCACCGCCCGAAGTGCCTGTCAATTCCGAATTACTTGACGCACTCAAGGCTTTGCGAAAAGGCATTGCATCCAAAAAGAGCGTTCCTGCCTATGTTATTTTTACCGATGCAACGCTGATTGATATGTGCAAAAAATGCCCCGAAACACCCGATGAAATGCTTGAAGTTTCGGGTGTGGGCAGAACAAAGCTTGAAAAATTCGGAAAACAATTTCTTGAAGAAATCGCAAAATTCAGATAACTTCATATACTGTTAAAGGATGAACGAATTCGTTTGTCCTTTTCTTTTTCAATTTTTAAAATTGCATTGAAATAATTAGTACAAAGTGATACAATAATTACAGAGAGAAAACAGATTGGAGGCATTTGTATGGCTGACATATTTGATTACATAAGCTGGCGCGGCGATTTGACATTTGAACAGGATGGTTTTAACGAGCTTGACGCACTTGTGCTTTCACGGCTTTCATATCTTCCTTTTGACGGTGCGGTATCGTCCTGTCTGTTTGATGAAATTACCCTTGAACAGGCGGCAATGCGTGTGTTTGCAACCGATGATTACGAGAAAAATCTATTGTGGAAGGGTGACGCCGACCTTTTGAAAGCAACGGCAGAGAGCAAGAGATTCGGCAAAATTCTTGTTTCGGGGTATGTAAACGAGGTTGAGTCCGATGTGAGTATGCAGTTTTCCGCAATCACTTTTGAATTTCTCAAAAAGAATTATTTTATTTCATACAGAGGAACGGACTTTTCTCTTGTCGGCTGGCAGGAGGACTTCAATATGTTCTTCACATTTCCGTTGCCGTCACAGAAAAAGGCTCTTGATTATTTTGAAAAGGCAGTCCGTATGCTCAACGGAAAATTCATTCTGGGCGGTCACTCAAAGGGCGGAAATCTTGCGGTTTATGCAGGTGCTTTTACCGATGAAAATTCAAGAAATCACATTGATTATATTTACAATTTTGACGGACCGGGGTTTTCTCTTGAGAAAATCAGGGACAGTGGATTTTATGAAATCGACGACAGAATCTACACCTTTGTTCCGCAGTCAAGCATTTTCGGCATGATATTTGAGCATGAGGAGAGCTACACAATTGTAAAGAGCAATCAAAAAGGTTTTCTCCAACACGATGTCTATTCGTGGGAGATTGAGCAGAACAGGCTTGTCAGACTGAAAAGCACTACAAATTTCAGCGTTTTCTTTGACCATACGCTGAAAGAATTTGTTGAATCGCTGACAATTGCTCAAAGACGGGAGTTCACAAAAGAGGTTTTTGCCCTTTTGTCGCTGACCGAAACCGCAACCTTTAATGAAATGCTGAAAAATCCGCTTAAAAACACGGGAACAATCCTAAAATCCTTTGCAGGTCTTGACAGCAAAACGAGAAATATGCTTTTGAAAACAATCTTCGCATTCGTTAAAAGTGCAAAAAACAATTTTTCCGACATAACAGGCGGTCAGAACAAAATTACCGTCAGTTAATTATAAAAAAGCTCATATATGCTCCGATACTTTTTAGCGTCGGAGCATTTTCTTTGCAAAAAAATCATTTGTCAAGACGAAATTCCCGTTTTGTCAATTGACACTTTTGGAATTTGTATTGTTATTATCTTGCTTATTTTGTATAATATAACCATAAATAACGGCAACACAATCTAAAACACAAACAAAATTAAACAACAAAATAACTGGAGGTAATTCTATGAAAAAGACTAAACTAAAACACCGCACAAGAAAATTCATAAGCTTTGCACTTGCAGTTTGCTTGCTGACGGGAATGCTTTCGGTAACGGCTTCTGCTTTAACGCAAAACGAGGCCGGTTATGCAGGTTTGTACAATAAAGTTCCGTCAAGCAACGGCTCGGGTTATACTTACCGATTCCTTTCTGCAAATACAATTGCAATCACAGACTACAAAGGCTACGATACCGAGGTAACCATTCCGTCAAAAATTGACGGCTATACCGTTACAGGTGTTGAATATATGGATATCTCAAATGTCAGAAAGATTGTAATGCCCGACACGGTTACATATATCGGTGAAAGTGCATTTGCCGACAGCAGTGACGGTGTTCCCCTTGAAGAAGTAGTGTTGTCAAAAAACTTGAAAACAATCGGACCGTGGGCATTTAGCCGATGTTTTGAATTAAAGTCAATTGACATTCCCGAAAGTGTAAACGAAATTGAAAACGGAGCTTTTTCAGGTTGCTATTCTCTTAAAAATTTCAATGTAAGTCAAAATACAAATTTTGGCGATCGTGTTTTCGGTGATTACCCATGGACTTCAATTCCTGCTTTGAGCGATGATTATAATGCGTGGTTATATGATGAAAATGCTTCGGACTTTTTTGTATGGAACGGTTGCCTGTTTGCTTATAGGGGCAGCAGCAAAACTCCCGTTATTCCGTCAGGTGTTTGCGGAATCGGCGATAAGGTGTTTGAAAATTCCGACATAACAGGTGTTACAATTCCTGAGGGTGTAAGATATATAAATAATGGTGCTTTTAAAAACTGCACCTCTTTAAAGAATGTTAAAATTCCTAAAAGTGTACAGAAAATTGGCGGATATGCTTTTTATGAATGTTCTTCACTCTCATCCGTTACATTTAGTGTTGGGTTGAAAAGTATTGAAGATAATGCCTTTGGATACTGCGAAGCTCTTAAAAAAGTAGTTCTGCCCGAAGGCCTTGAAAAGCTTGACGGTGCATTTTATGGATGTTATAACCTTGAAAATATAACATTTCCAAGTTCCCTTTCCGAGATTGATCCTGAACAAAGTGCAATTTATGATACAAAATGGTACGAAAACATTGCCTATGGAGATCCGATTTATTGCGGAGGAATATTCTTAGGATTTAAATATAATTATACTGTACCTGTTGAAAATATAAAAATTAATTCAACATACACAGTCCGTGCAGGCACAAAGACAGTTTACATGAACAAGTGTTATGTTGACAAGCTGACAACGCTCAATCTGCCTGACGGTTTGAAATCGTTGACTATAAAATTACCGTCCAATGTAAACAGCAACTATAAGATAACAAAGCTGACCGTTCCCGAAAGTGTTGACCATGTTGACATTGAGGGTATGTACGACTTAAAAACGATAAAACTTCCGACAACAGCAAAGCTTGATGTAAATTGCTTTATGAATTGTCCTGCTATTGAAAGTCTTACTATTCCAAAGGGGAATATCCGTCTTGAGGCTTTCTTGAACGATTGTGTTAAGTTGAAGTCAATAACACTTCCGAGCGATACAATGGAGGTTGTCGGTACTATTGGCAGTAAAAATCTTACAAGCGTAAATCTTTCAAATGTTCGCATTTTAAAGGACAGCTTTAAATCGTGCTCAGGACTTACAAAGGTTAATCTGCCCGATTCGCTTGTAAGCATTGACGGGGCATTCAGCGGTTGTACCAACCTTGCAACAGTAACGGGCGGTGCAAATGTGCGTTATGTCGGCGACAGTTCGTTTGCAAACTGCTCAAAACTAAAAAGCTTTGGCAGTATCGGCAAAAATTTAAGCGTTCTTGAGCATAATTCATTTAAGGGAACAGCTTGGTACAATAGCCAAAAAGACGGCGTTGTTTATTTTCAAAACTTTGCCTATTGCTACAAAGGCACTATGCCGAAAAATACTCAGCTGACATTTAAAGAGGGAACAAAGGCGATAGTAGGCGGATTTATTTTCGGTGATCTCGAATTAACTCCTCATAATGTTGCAAACTTTGAACCGCCTGTACTTACAAAAGTTGTAATCCCGAAAAGCTGTCAATACATCGGTTACTATGCTTTTTATGGTTGTGAAAGCCTGAAAAATATCACTCTCAACGGCGGTGAACTCGTTGAAATTGACGCATTCCAGAACAACGGTTGTGAAACGATTACACTTCCGTCAACAATGCGTGTTATCGATGATGATTCGTTCACAGGCAAAAACTTGAAAACAGTTAATCTCAATGACGGTTTGCAGTATATAGGTGAGGGAGTATTTTTCTCTATGGGAAAAATCAAGAGTGTGACAGTCCCTGCAAGTGTAACTCATATCGGCGTACAAGCTATAGGTTACTATCCTGTCGACCCTGATGATCCTTTCTCATATCCCTAAGTCATTCCCAATTTTGTAATTTACGGAACAAGCGGTACAGAGGCACAGACTTATGCAGACAGGAACGGTATTCAGTTCAACAGCATTGCATCGGGTACAACCGTAAAGGGTACTGCAAAAAGCTATTTGACCGCAGATGATACGGTCACAATTCAGCTTGAAAAATCGGGAGTTGCGGTATATGAAACAACCGTAAAAGGCAACAGCACTGACTATTCAATCTCGGGCGTGGCAAACGGAACATACACGATGAGAGTTTCAAAAAAATCACACGCTGACAGAGAGTATACGGTCAAGGTTTTAAGTGCCGATGTAACGCAGAATGTTGAAATTTTCCCAATCGGAGATGTGAACAGCGACGGTGATATTTCGGTTGTAGATGCAACCCTTGTTCAGAAATATATTGTCGGTCTTGAAAAACTTACAGACCTGCAGAAAAAGTCTGCAGAGGTGAACGGTGACGGAGAAATTTCAGTTGTTGACGCAACCCTTATTCAAAAGTATATTGTCGGTCTTGAAAATTTTTCATAATATACAAAAAATCCCGACACGGTGTATGCTGTGTCGGGTTTTTATTTTGCTTTTTAAATGTCAATCGTCAGTTCAACGGGACAATGGTCAGAACCTAAAATTTCGGTATGGATTTTTGCACCGTCAAGCTTGCTTTCAAGAGCTTTTGAAACGATAAAATAGTCAATACGCCAGCCCGCATTTTTTTCACGAGCCTTGAATCTGTATGACCACCACGAATACACGCCCTCTGTATCGGGATAGAAATAGCGGTAGGTGTCGATAAATCCGTCATCGAGCAACGCTGTCATCTTTGAACGCTCTTCATCGGTAAAGCCTGCATTTTTACGGTTGGTTTTCGGATTTTTCAAATCAATTTCTTTGTGTGCAACATTCAAATCACCGCACATAATAACAGGCTTTTTTTCTTCAAGTTTTTTCAGATATGCCTTGAAATCATCTTCCCATTTCATTCGGTAATCAAGCCTTTTCAGCTCGCTTTGCGAGTTTGGAGTGTAGCAGGTGACAACAAAGCAATTGTCAAATTCTGCCGTGATAACTCTGCCCTCATGGTCGTGTTCGTCAATGCCGATCCCGTAACATACATTCAAAGGCTCTTCCTTTGTGAACATAGCTGTTCCCGAATAGCCTTTTTTGTCGGCATAGCACCAATACTGATGATATCCTTCAAGCAAGAGGTCAATCTGTCCCTCTTGAAGTTTTGTTTCCTGAAGACAGAAAATATCTGCGTCAACATCTTTAAAAAAGTTCTCAAAGCCCTTTGTAACACAGGCACGAAGTCCGTTTACATTCCACGAAATTAATTTTTTCATAATTTACTCCCGTACACGCAAAAGGGAGCAAGCATTGCCTGCTCCCAAATTGCCAATTTGTTAATTATTCTTCTGCGGAAAATTCGTCTTTGCCTACACCACAGAGAGGGCATACCCAATCCTCGGTACATCTTCCCATGCTGTGCCTGCATCAACGCCGTTATCGGGATCGCCGATTTCAGGATCGTAAACATATCCGCAAACATCGCATACATATTTCATACTATCAAATCTCCTGTTCAAAGTCTGTTGTGTAATCGGTTAGTTGTTGGTCATACGATTATCAAGCTGACTTTTTTGATTTTTTATTGTTTTAATGATTACTTAAAGTATCTGTTAAGAAGACCTCTAAAGCCTGCGCCGTGTCTTGCTTCATCCTTTGCCATCTCGTGAACCGTGTCATGAATAGCGTCAAGGTTCTGAGCCTTTGCACGCTTTGCAAGGTCAAACTTACCTTCGCAAGCACCTGTTTCTGCATCTACACGCATCTGAAGATTCTTCTTTGTGCTGTCTGTAAGAACTTCGCCTAAAAGCTCTGCAAACTTGGCAGCGTGTTCAGCCTCTTCAAAAGCATACTTTGTAAATGCGGCAGAAACCTCGGGATAGCCTTCTCTGTCTGCAACTCTTGCCATTGCAAGATACATACCGACTTCGCTGCATTCTCCCTCAAAGTTAGCTCTGAGATCCTTGAGAATATCTTCGCTTACGCCCTGAGCAACGCCAACCTCGTGAACTGTTGCGAAAGACGCCTCCTCGTCCATCTGCTTAAATTTTTCCTTCGGTGCCTTACAAACAGGGCAAGCCTCGGGAGCTTCGGGACCTTCATAAACATAACCGCATACTGTGCAATACCATTTCATAATTACTTCTCCTTTGTAATAAATATTAGTGTACTTCTGCCGAACATTTAGGACATATGCCGTAGTAGATAACAAATCTGTTTTCTACCTTAAATCCCTCTTCGGCAAGCTGTGACTCAAGGTCATCAGCATTTTGATTGTCTTCAACATCAATAACTGCATTGCATTTGTTGCAGACAAAGTGGGGGTGCGGCTCTGTGTTGCCGTCAATACGCTCCTCACCGTTTACATTGCATATAACGCTGACCTTTCCTTCATCCTTAAAAAGAGCAATGTTTCTGTAAACCGTGCCAAGACTAAGGTCGGGAATTTCGGGCTTTAATTTATCATAAACCCAGCGTGCGCTTGATGAGTGTCCGTACCGCACACAGCGTTGTAAATTGCATTGCGTTTTGAGCTGAAATTTCTTTTTGCCATAATTCATAAATCCTTATGCAATATTAGTCAGTACCGATTGACCAAAATCAGTAATCAGTATTAACTTTGGCTATATTCTATCACGCAGATGTTTGATTATATTTACAATAAAGAATTATAGATAAAAAATCTTGCACAAATAATTGGGAGGAAATATAGTGAAATCAAACAAAACAGTAAAAATTATCATTTTTACGGCATTCTTCCTGTCTGCGGTAATTTTAATATCGGTAATGACAGGTGCAACAAAAGAAACAACGGCTGATACCGACAGCGTAAAACTGCCCGTAATAATGTATCACTCACTTTTAAAGGATGAAAAATTGCAAAATGACTACACCGTTTCACCGACTCTTTTTGAAAACGATTTAAAATATCTTGCCGAAAACGGCTACACAACCGTTGTTGTAAAAGACCTTACCGATTATGTTTACGGCAAAAAATCATTGCCCGAAAAATGCATTATGCTGACCTTTGACGACGGCTATTATAATAATTATTATTATGCACTCCCTTTGCTCGAAAAATACAACTGCAAGGCGGTCATATCTCCGATTGCGTCAGTGTCCGAAAAATTCACCGAAACCAAGGACATTTCCGTGACCTACGGTCATATAACTTTTGACGATATGAAAGAAATGTCCGATTCGGGCTATGTTGAAATTCAGAATCATTCGTACGATATGCATTCTTTGAAATCACGAAAGGGTGTTTTGCCAAAAGCGGGGGAGAGTGACGAAGCATATAAATCTATTCTTACGGAAGATGTTGTCAAAGCTCAAGCCTTGCTTGAAAATGCAACAGGGAAAAAACCGACCTGCTTTGTATATCCGTTCGGTGCAAAAAATGACCTGACCGAAAAGCTGATAAAAGAAATGGGCTTTTCGTGTACACTAACCTGTACGGAAAAGCCCAATATAATTACTAAAAATTCCGACAGCCTCTACGAGCTGGGACGATACCGCCGTGACCGCAACGAGTCAATGCAGAATCTTCTTATCCGAATTGAAATGCAGTCATAATATTTATACGGCAGATTTTTCAGCTTGGCGTTTCTTACAAAAGCCTCGCACAAAGCTATGAAGATGAAAAACAGCGGAGTTGTAATCGGCTGATAAAGGTTTACAACAGACTGAACAGCATAGCAGATAACAGCCGAAACGCACGCAATCAGCATCGGATTTTCCTTTGCATACTTAACTGCGTTCTTAATCGTACCGCACACAATGGCAAGATAGGAGAGAAGTCCCGTAATTCCGATTGTGATAAGGTAGTTTAGATATTCGTTATGGGCGGCATTTGTTGAGCTGTCACCGTATTTTGAAAGGTCGTCAAAGTACGGACTGAATGCGGAGTAGAACATATCCGGACCTACGCCGAACAGCTTTTCAATGAATGAAGCGTCGCCGAAAATCCATATCGACCTTATCCACATAAAGCCTCTGTGCGTACCCCATATATCGTTAAAGCGGATAATTCTTTCAAAACTGCCGAGGTCGGTTTTGGTGTCAATACAGCTGAAATAAACCATAATTCCTATCATGGCAACAGCACAAAGTCCGAATACAACGGCAAGAGCAATCGGCACGGCTTTTGAAATTGTGATGTTTGGTTTTTTGTAATCAATAAGATACAAAATCCCTGTAATAACGGCACAAGCTGCAAGCAATATCCAGCCGATGCCTGAGAAAACGAAAATTTCCTGAAACTTATCAAAGCCCTTGTTTTTGTCGCCAAAGCAGAGCGAGAACAATCTGAGCAGTTTTGCAAACAACAGCATAACAGTTGCCGAAAGGAAAAATCTTTTCAGTCTGACAAGGCTGTTTGAAAACCATACAAGGTAAATAATCATAAATACAGCCATACCGAGAATGCCCGAATCGCTGTCGGCAGTCATAAGAGCCGCAAAGCCAAATCCTGTTGCTACAAGATAAATTACTCTGAGCAAGGTTTTCTCCGTGATAACCGACATTGCAATCATAACAGGCATAGCGATGCAGATGTAGCTTGAAAGCAGATTTTTGTTGCCGATTGTTGAAGTGAAGTCGGTAATAGTCTGTTGGTCGGTGAGAAGAGTAAACATCCCGAGAGGATCAATATAGAATGAGTTAAGCACCGCAAGTGCATAAACTATCATTGAACCGAACGCAAGCGCAACGAATATGTATTCAAAATATTTAAAGCACCTTGTAATCATAAAATATGCTGCGGTGTAAAATGCCATGAGCACAAGTCCGTTGTTTCGTCCGTCAGTGCCTAAAAGCGCATCCAAAGGACTTGCGGACAACAGCGTTGAAATGACATTTATTCCTAAAAATACAATAAATGCCCAGTCCATAAACGAAAGCTCTTCATACAAATGCTTTGGTTTAGGCTTTTCAAGCTTTGAGTCTTCCGGCGGTTTATCAACGCTTGCGGTCATAATAATAAGAAATTCCGCAATAACGAGAATACCCGTCAATATAATGAAAAAGTAATACTTGTCATGCCTGATGTTAAAATATGCGTCGGTAAAAAACAACGGAAAAAGCGTGAACATAATAAGCAGATAATAGTTTGTGAGCGCCTGCTGCACCGAATATTTTTCTTTGGGTTTGGCAGGCGGATTTTTATGCTTTGCAGAAGTCATAATAAAATAACCTTTCAATATAATGTACTTCAATTTTATAACGCACGCACGATGTTGTCAAGAAATAAAGTAAGTTGAAAGCTCTGGTTTTCGACTTGTTTCGATTGGCATATGCTTGCAAAAGAACAATAATTGCATATTTTTCAGCACTTTTATTCCCAAATTAATACTTGTGGAGAAATTAGTATTGTATTTATCTCCGTAAAATGGTATAATTCCCCTTGAGATGTATTTCCATATTTGCAGGACAAAGACTTTTGTAAAAAATTGTTTATGAATTTATCTATTTGCAGATTGGGTGGTTTTATGAAAAAATTAGTTATTTTTGGCTTTGACGGCACTCTTGCCGACACAGCCCCCGGAATTTTATATTGTTTCAATACAACGGCAGTTGCAATGGGCTATGAGCCTGTTGAACACAGCGCACTCTACGGAGTAATCGGCGCACCGCTTGAATACGGATTTAAAACGCTCTTTAATATGAGTGATGACGAAATTGAATATGCCGTAAAGAATTACAGTAAACTTTATTCCCAGAAAGGAAAAGAGATGTTCACCGTCTATGACGGAATTTATGACGCTCTTCGTGAACTCAAGAAAAGCGGTTTTAAGCTTGCAATAGCAACTCAAAAGCACAGAATGTTCACAACGGATATTCTTGAAATCTACGAGCGTCGGATGTTTTCGACGCAGTATGTGCAACAGATGTCGGTACAAACCTCACAAAGAGTCATCTGCTTTTGCAGGCGTGTGAGCAGACAGGAGTTTCCGTTGAAGAAAGTATCCTTGTCGGCGACAGCACAATCGAGGCAAAGGGTGCGGAAGAAATAGGTATGGACTTCCTCGCTGTGCTATACGGCTGGGGCTTTAAAACCAAGGAAGAAACCGAAAATTACAAATGCGTCGGCACAGTGTCATCCCCGGCAGAAATCTCTCAAAAAGTCATGGCACTTTGATTACGGTTAGTGCGTGTAAAACAGTGCATAAATAGGATTAAAATTGTAAATTTTCCAAAAACAAATCGGGCAGTCATAACGATTGCCTGATTTTTTTATGCAAATTTAATTCTGTATAATAACAATGATACAACGATATACTTTTGCTTGTAAACGGGATGTTTGATAAACAGAAATATGATAGTACGGAATTGATATTGTTAAATTCTTTTACATAAATTTTAAAAGTTAATTTAAAATAATATTGAATTTTCACATATTGTATGCTAAAATAAAAATGCCAAACAAAAATTTAATTTTAAGTTCACCTAAGTGTGTGTTTTTATTTCGGTAAAAATGCAGGCTTTACTTTTCACACCTTATAAGTGAAATATTGTGTCGCAACAATCAAAGCTATGTATTTTTCGTGCGTAGCTTCAGCTACGCACTTTTTGTTTTATGCGAAAAATATTTGCTTTTTAAAAAAATCGACAAAATTTGAAAAATTTTAAAATTTTTTCGGATTTTATAAAATCAAAAGCCGTTTTAAATTGTCTATATTATGAAAGGAAATGAGAGGAGGTTATTTTATGAACATTTCCCACTTAGTAGAGAAAATTAAAAAGGGAGATAACAAATCATTTGAAAAGCTCTACAAGCTTACAGAGCGTGAAGTGTGGTTTACTTGTATCAGCTTTTTAAAGAACGAAACAACCGCACAGGACATTATGCAGGAAACTTACATAACGGCTTTTTTAAAAATCCAATCTTTGGAAAAATCATCACAAATCAGAAGTTGGCTTAACAGAATTGCCGTTAATAAGTGCAAAAATTATTTGAAAGGTAAAGGTGAAATCCAACTGGACGATGAAATTTTTGAAAATCAGGCAATAGTTGACGAGCGTATATCAATTCCCGAAGAATACATTTCAGACAAGGCAAAGAGAGAAATTATTCTTTCGATTATGCAGGAAGCACTGTCCGATGTTCAGTATCAGACAGTGATTATGCACTATTTTAATGAAATGACTGTTGATGAAATCGCAGAAGTCTTTGAATGTTCAAGGGGTACTGTGCTTTCAAGGCTCAATTATTCAAGGGCAAAGATGAAAACTGCAATTGAAGATTACGAAAACAAAAGCGGTGACAGGCTTCACGGTGTTGTTGTTGTACCTTTCTTTACAACTATTTTCAAGGAAGAAGCAAAGAGCCTTGCAGTACCGAACATTACAATCAAGCTCCCGAACGGACAGACACTTGCAACATCTGCAACAAAAGGCATTGCAACAGGTGCAAAGTCAACAGTTTCATCTATTGTAAAGGCAACAGCAACTGCGACAGTAAAAACCAAGGTAATTGCCGTTGTCTGCGGTGCTACAATACTTGCAGGCACATCAGCAGTCGGCATAAGCATTCTTGCAGGCTGTAACGCTGAGAAAGAACCGACAGAACCGTCAGTAATATCTTCAACCGTACAGACTTCAACTGTATCATCTGAGGTCAGCAAGGCTATTGAGGATAACGGTCTAAAAATCGACAAAGACGGCAACATCACTGATAAGAACGGTAAGAAAGTCGAAGTAAAAGACGGCAAAGTAGAAGTAAAAACCGATGACGGTAAGACAGTTACAGTTAAGGTTGACGATGTAAAAACTACAGTATCTAACAAAAACAACAGCAACAAGGGTAACACCGAAAAGAAAGAAGATACCAAGTCAAATACATCAAAGAAAGACAACACTTCTTCAAACACCAAGAATGATAGCAGTTCTTCAAGTAACAACCAGAAGCCAGCGTCCAAGCCGAGCAACTCTTCAAATAATAAGCCAGCGTCAAATACTACAGCGACTGAGGCTCCGAAATACAAGTACTATAAGCACCACGATGCTGTGACAAAATATCACCCTGCAGTGACAAAACTTCACGATAAAGAGTGGATTGTAACAGGTACTCACGAGGAACCAGTGTATGATTATGATTGGGTAGATGTTTGCAATGATTGCGGTCAACAGTTAGCAGATGCTAAGCAGAGAAAGACCCATCTTCTTTGGGAAGTAAGAGAAAATGGTGGCAGAGGCTCATATCACGCTGAAAAACAGCAGGTTCAGGTAGGCACAAAAACAGTAGAAGACGGTCATTGGAAAGAAGCATACACAGAAGTTATTACTCCAGCCTGGACCGAAACAATCACTCCAGCTTACGACGAGGAAGTATCTGAAAATGATCACTGGGATAAGAAAGTTCCTATCAACTAAGTGAGAGGGTATTAATTTAATAGCAAGTATAAATCCTTAAAGAAAATTATTGGGAAGAGAGGGTTCTTTATGAACCCTCTTTTTCTATGCTAAAAATAAATATTATACTAAAGAAAGTATTTAATTTAGTTAGGATTTATGGTACAATATAAACATATTAAAGAAGGTATTTATATGAAAAGTTATAACTCCTGAAGAGGGTAATTATGATATGGGAATGCTCTGTAATCAACAAAATAAAAAAAAGAGGTTAAGCATTAGAAAAAATTGCTTAACCTCTTTGTTGTTTTAATAATAAAAAATCTTTTGTGTTACGATGTAATAAATTTTAAAAATATATTATCTTGTTTCCTTGAAAATCGGCAGGCAAACTAAAATGACAGTAAGTTTGACAGTAAGTTTGACTGCATTTTATCTTGTTTTAACTTAATTCAAAATTACTCAACTGAATTTTTGAAATCTCAAAAACCCAGTGTTTAAGCCACTTTTAAGGCGTTTTAAGTAATTTTGGCAAAAAATAAAAGGCGGTTAAAAAACCACCTTTTTGGTCGAGGTGACAGGACTTGAACCTGCGGCATCTTGGTCCCAAACCACTTAATAAATGTGTGAAAAGCTTAGTGTTTATCGGACTTTTCAAGTTCAGTTGCCTAACATTTGCCTTGCATTTATTTTTTTAGCTTATTTTACGATTGAGAAAATCATCAAGTTTTTTCGCAGGTGCTTCAGTATCATCTTGCATTAAATGCGTGTAAATGTTCAAGGTGGTTTCGGGTTTGGTATGCCCTAACTGGTGTTGAATGTAGAGAATATCATAGCCCGAATAGAAAAGATTTGTTGCGTGGGTGTGTCTAAGACAATGAGCTGTAAACGGTTCTATGACCTGCGGAATACCGTCGGGGCAGTATTTACTGCGTGGAGCAATGCCAACAATTTTGCCTTGCTGTGAATTGAATGCTTCAAGGTTTAGGCAATTGATGTAACTCTCCCACAATCTCCGCCACGCTGAATTTGTCATAAGTTTGCCTTTGGTGGTTGTGACTACATAATCAAATGGGGAGTGGGGTGCAAGACTTTTCAGATAGTCTGACAGAACGGTCGGAATATCAACCTTGCGGACACCTGCTTCTGTTTTCGCTCCTGCTTTTATGTAAGAATTGTTTCCGTCAAGAACCAAAGTCTGATGAACATTTATTTTGTTGCGTTTCAAGTCAATATCCGCCCATTGCAAGCCGAGACATTCACCTCTTCGCAGTCCTGCAAGTAACATAATCATTGCCGGCAATCTTCCTCTGTGCGGAGTGTTGATTATTAGCTTTTGCTCTTCAGGTGACAAGGCTCTGCGTTCTTTTTTCTTTGCCGCATTCTTTGATATTTTGACATATTTCAGTGGGTTGAAGTCGATAGCTCGGTTTTCAATAGCATACTCAAACACTCGGCTTGCGGTTGCGATGAACTCTTTCAGCGACTTTTTCGCTGTGGGTTTGCCTGTTGTAGGGTTCTTAGCGGCTAAGTCGAACACGATTTCCTGAAAATCGGCAATTGTCAGCTTGTTGATTTTGTAAGGTTCAAGCTCTGTAAAATGTTTGAGATACCGTTCAAGCGTTTTGTATTGCTGTGGTGTTTGCAGTGACCTCTGAACCGTTAGCCAGCGTTTTTTCCAACATCCGTATGTATCATCAGATGAGATATCTATGCCTTTGCCGAGTTTTTGTTTTAATTCGGCGGCAAGCGTTTCAACCTCCTTTCGTGATGTGCCGCATACGGATTTGTACTTTCGTTTACCGTTTTCATCCCGACCGATATAGATGTTCTTCTGATAGCGACCGTCTTTTCGTTTTTTCATAATGTAATACACTCCTTTTGCTTTAAAAAGGGTGCAAAAATCCCCTGATATTCAATGCTTGAAAATTTCAGGGGATTGTGGTACAATATTATTGCTTTTA
>ENA-OQIW01000032-OQIW01000032.1-human-gut-metagenome-genome-assembly--contig:-NODE-32-length-33545-cov-3.486983_pt1 | contig 33545 bp, 34 predicted proteins | sample MGYA00242586_ERZ504751 | MGnify/ENA primary metagenome ERZ504751 (study PRJEB26092, sample SAMD00036349) | human gut metagenome | host: Homo sapiens | study: EMG produced TPA metagenomics assembly of...
AAGGACCGTAAACGGTTAGGCCCGGCTCGATTCAGGTCATTCGGCGCATATCACCTTATGGAAAGCATTATCGGCTCTGCAAGAATGTCAATAGCAGTTTCGCTTGCAGTTGCAATTCTTTGTTGCTGTTATCGTTTATATTGCTGTATTGTTGATATTGCGTGCTTTTACGGCAACAGAACTGAAATTTTTGCCGAAAGGTGAGAAAATTGCAAAAACACTTGAAAAATTAGGATTAATTAGGTAAAATATATATCTGTTGCGGTTGTTTCCGCTTCTCAGATAAAATTTGCATTGTCTAATAAGATTATCGGAGATGTCACGAATGAACTTTACAGAAAAAGAAAATTATAATTTTAATGACCTTGTTGAGATAGTAAAAATCCTTCGTGCACCCGACGGTTGTCCGTGGGACAGAGAACAGACTCACAAGTCAATCCGCTCAAATTTTATTGAGGAAACCTATGAGGCTGTTGAGGCAATTGATACAGACGACCTCGATTTGCTTAAAGAAGAACTCGGTGATGTTCTTCTGCAGGTTGCTCTGCATGCGGAAATCGAAAGTGAACAGGGAACATTTGATATAAATGATGTTTGTGACGGAATCTGCAAAAAGCTCATTATCCGTCATCCCCATGTTTTCGGTGATGTCAACGCTGACACTACCGAAAAGGTTCTCAAAAACTGGGATGCCATTAAGATGAAAACAAAATCCCAGAAAACTCAGACACAGGCAATTCTCAGCGTGTCAAAGGCACTTCCGTCACTCATGCGCAGTACAAAAATCCAGCAGAAGGCCGCAAAGGTCGGCTTTGACTGGGAAAATGTAAACGGTGCGCTTGATAAGCTTTTTGAAGAATGTGAAGAGCTTAAAGCCGCTGTTGAAAACAATGATGTTGAAAATCAGCGTGAAGAACTCGGTGATGTGCTTTTCTCAGCAGTTAATGTTGCAAGATTTTTGAACATTGACAGCGAACACGCACTCTACGATGCCTGTGACAAATTCACCGACCGTTTTTCGTCTGTTGAAAAGCTTGCAAACGAGCGTGGAATAGATATGAAAACGGCACCGTTATCTGTACTCGATTCCCTTTGGGATGAAGTTAAATTATCTAAGAATTATTAATTGGAGGTTTATTATTATGAACAAAACAGAACTTATTGCTGCAGTTGCCGAGCAGAGCGGACTTTCAAAGAAGGATGCAGAAAAGGCAGTTTCTTCAACAATTGACACAATCATCAATACAGTAGCTGAAGGCGAAAAGATTCAGATCGCAGGTTTCGGCACATTTGAACAGCGTCAGAGAAATGCAAGAACAGGTTGTGACCCAAGAACAGGTAAATCAATCGAAATTCCTGCTTCAAAGGTTCCTGCATTCAAGGCAGGCAAGGGCTTTAAGGATGTAGTAAACAAGTAATCTTGTTTTATATTTCGGGTAATGGTACGCTGTATCATTACCCTTTTTTGTTAAAAATTTTTTATTAAAAATCGGAAGGGTTTATAATATGCGACTTGATAAATATTTAAAAGTATCCCGACTCATCAAACGCAGAACAGTTGCAAATGAGGCGTGTGACGCAGGCAAAATCACAGTTAATGACAAGGTTGCCCGTGCGTCCTATGATGTAAAAGTCGGTGATGTAATCGAAATCACACTCGGTTCAAAAAGTGTAAAGGTTAAGGTTACAGAGGTAAAAGAAGTTGTTCGCAAGGAAGATGCGGCAACAATGTATGAGGCGGCAGTCTGATTTTTTACCAAAATTAAAACACAAAATATTACTTTGGATGAAATTAGGTGAGTAGATTATGAATAAGACAATTAATTTAATATTGGCAATATTATCTGTAATTACTTACATTGGGATTATTGTAATGAAGTTTTACACACAGATAAATATACCCAATGGCTCTTTCGTAATAATGACTTTATTGTTCATTATTTCGGTATGCCAATTTTTAAATTCGTTAAAATAATCTACACACGAGGAGAATATGTGTATACCACGACATTCATCAGGTTTACTAGTAGGAATAATTATCAACTTAATAAATATAAATAAATCGTAAGTTGAGGTATTAAACTATGAAATATTGTTGTGTTAAACAATGTGATATAACTGATTGTGGTGCTTGGTTTTACGGCAAAGGGTGTAAAAGGCAATCAGGAGGCGTTCTTCTCTGAATTCCCTCTTCTTGCTATTGCTCATGTTATTGTTGATGGCAATCTGATGCACTATGTTGTTATACATAAAATCTCAAAAAAAGAAGAATAATTTTATTTTTTTCTCCGTATAAATTACTGACAAATAATTTATTACGGAGGTTTTTTTATGCAGGAAATGCCAAAGGCTAAGAATCATACGGTTATGCTTGATAACAGGGGGAAGCTTGTTATGACAGGCACGGAGGATGTGTCGGGCTTCAACGAGGAAACGGTGTCGGTAAAAACCTCCTGCGGGTGCCTTGTAATCAAAGGGGAAAATCTGCACATTGATAAGTTAAACCTTGAAACGGGAGATGTTTCAATTGACGGAAAAATTAACGCAATGCAATACCTCGCAACGGTGCGTCAAAATCCAAACTTTCAAAACTCTTTAAGTAGGTGTAATCTTGGAGCTGACTTTTGCACAGCAGTCAACCGCATTTCTCTGTTCACTTGTATTCGGAGCGGCGGCAGGATTGCTGTATGATATATTTAAAATAATCAGAATGACGCTTTGCAAAGGAAAAGCGTCGGTTTTTGTTACAGACTTTCTTTATGTTTTTATTGTATCACTTAATCTGTTCATTTTTTCCGTTGCATATATGCTGGGATTTTTCAGAGTGTTTGTAACGGTCGGTTCATTTCTCGGTTTTGTTATTTGTCGATTAACCCTCGGCAGACTTTTATCGCTTGTATATTGTCCGATGATTCGTTTTACGGAGAGTGTCTGTGTGAAAATTTCGCAAAAAATTAAAAAAATCTGAAAAAGCTATTGAAAAACAGCAACAACATATTGTATAATGAGGGTAAGAATAAAGGTATATTTAGAAACGATAATAATAATTCAGCAGAGAAAGCAGATAGTTTTGAAGATGAAAAAAAGCACAAAGAAAGTAAAAGAAAGCACTGCGGCTTCTCGGCAGACAGAAGACGGCGCAATAAAGGAGATAACTCCGAAAAAGCGTAAAAAAGGAAGATATATTCTGATTTATCTCGCAATTATTCGGTTTTTGTTTTTTATGCCGTAATTACAATTATCAATCAGAATGTTCAGATTGCCGAGAAAAAGGCAGAACTTACGGATTTGCAGCAGCAAATCAGCGTGGTTGAGATTCAGTCGCAGTATCTGAAAAAGGTTCAGAATTACAAGGGTGACGATCTTAAAAAATATATTGAAAAAATAGCTAAGGATGAATTAGGCTATGTCGGTGACGGTGAAAGAATTTTCATTAATGTTGCCGGAGAATAAAAGGGTAGAAATAATTTTAAGGGGTAATAAATTTTTATGGCTATTGAAGTCGGAATGATTCTGGAAGGCAAAGTATCAGGTATTACAAAATTCGGCGCATTTGTTGATTTGCCGGATTCAAAAACCGGTATGGTACATATCTCGGAGGTTGCACCTACCTTCATCAATGAAATCAGTGATTATGTAAAAGTCGGACAAGAAGTAAAGGTTAAGGTGCTTGCTCTTAATGACGGAAAAATCAGTCTGTCAATGAAACAGGCTCTCCCGAAAGAACAGCAACAGCAGAGAAAACGCTCTGACAGACCTCAAAGACAGAATCACAGAAGCAGAGAGCCATACAAGCCTGCTCCGCCCGTAACTTCACCTGGTGATTACGAGTGGCAGAGTTCACGCAGAAATGCTCCCTCTTCGTTTGAGGATATGATGTCAAAGTTCAAGCAGACAAGCGAGGATAAGATGTCCGATCTTAAGCGTGGCGGAGAAAGCCGTGGCTACAGCCGCAGAGGCAACGGCAACGGCAGAAAATAAAAAATTATATAAGGGAGGCAGATTTTATGAAAATCACCTACACAGCAAGAAAAGTCAACCTCAGAGATAACTTTAAGGAAAGATGCGAGAAAAAGCTTTCAAAGTTTAATCGTATTTTCTCGGAGGATGCTTCTGTCAATGTAGTTGTCACCCTCGAAAAGAACCGTCAGACTGTTGAAATTACAATCCGTGACAACGGTATGATTTATCGTGCCGAAAGCACAATGCCCGAAATGAATGACGCTCTTGACAAGGTTTGCGACATTCTTATGCGTCAGATTCGTAAGAATAAAACGAGGCTTGAAAAGAAAATTAAATCCGCCGGTATTGAAGATTTAATCACGGGAGCTGCTCAGACTGATGAACCGGAGGACGATGAATACAGCGTAGTTCGTAAAAAACATGTTCTTGTAAAACCGATTTCGGTTGATGAAGCTATTCTTGAAATGAATATGGTAAACCATAACTTCTTTATGTTTATCAATTCCGAGACAGATGAAATCAATGTTGTTTACAAGCGTGCAGACGGCAACTATGGTGTGCTCGAGCCGACAACCGATTAATTTTTTAAAAGCAAGGGGTATCGGTTATTCCGATACCCTGTTTTTTTGTCTTTCAGTCTTAATAGAATTTGTGTATCAATAAAACAGGAGATAAATATGAATATGAAATTTTCCGCTCCATGCATTTTCGGTCTTGAAGGTCTTTGTGCAAATGAGCTGAGATATCTCGGTGTTGAAAATGTCAATGCCGAAAATGGCAGAGTTACCTTTACAGGCGATTGGTCAACACTTGCACTTGCAAATATAAATTCCCGTTATGCGGAGCGAATACTCATTCTTCTTGCGGAATTTGAGGTTCACACCTTTGACAATTTGTTCGAGGGCGTAAAGGCAATCCCGTGGGAGGATTATATCGGAATTTCCGAGGCTTTTCCCGTAAAGGGAAGATGTCTTGATTCCGACCTTATGAGCGTTCCCGATTGTCAGAAAATCGTTAAAAAGGCAGTCGCAGACCGCCTTTCACAAAAATATATGCTCCCGTGGTTTGATGAAACAGGTGCTCCGCATCAGATTCAGTTTCTCATTCTTCGCAACAAGGTAAGTATTATGCTTGACACTTCGGGCGCAGGACTTCACAAGCGTGGATATCGTGCCGATTCAAATGATGCTCCTATAAAAGAAACGCTTGCCGCCGCTATGGTTGACCTATCAAGAGTAAGGGCGAACCACTTTGTGACCGATCCTATGTGCGGCAGCGGCACAATTCTCATCGAGGCGGCTATGAAAGCACTTAACATTGCTCCGGGACTTAACCGTTATTTTGCCTGTGAACATTGGAATTGTGTTCCGAAAGATGTTTTTGAAACAGCAAGAAAAAATGCAAGACAGAAAATAAGACACGACGCAACATTCAGGGCAACAGGTTACGATATAGATGATTCAGCCCTTGCAATCGCAAAGAAAAACGCAGAAATTGCAGGAGTTGCTGACAGAATAACATTTGCAAACCGTGATATTAAAGATTTTGAACTTGAGGACGGTTTTCAGACAATCATCACAAATCCGCCATACGGTGAACGATTACTTGATGTAAAATCAGCTGAAAAGCTGTATGCAGTTATGGGTGAACATTTTAAAAGAATGAAGGGTAAAAGCTACACCGTTATAAGCCCCGATGACGATTTTGAAAAAATCTTCGGTAGAAAGGCTGATAAACGCCGCAAACTTTATAACGGAACGCTTAAATGCGAACTTTATATGTATTTTAAATAATTTTAATTACATTTTAACGGCATAAAAAACAGTTGATTTTCTTTCATATTTATAGTATGATAGAAAGCGATGACAAAATTTAAGGAGGTATCACAGTTGGACGAGAATAAAGAAATTCTCACCTCTGAAAATGAGGCAGAGAATACCAACACAGATACAACAGCAGAAACAACAGAAAATACAACATTCGTTGCAGATGAGCCCACAGAAAGCGAAGAAATGTCTTTTGCTGAAACAGAACCTGCAAACGAAAACGGCGTGATTGTTCCGCAGCCAAAGAAAAAGAGTATTATTCAGCTTCCTATCATTATAGGTATCGTAATTGTTGCGGTTGCGGCAGCTACTCTTTTCGTAATCAAAGGATTTTTTGATACAAGCATTGTAGGAACATGGATTGAATCTGTTGATGTAACAGGCAATTCAGCATCATCCGACGAGGCGTCAAAGGTTGATGTTTACTACACATTTAACGGTGACAATACTCTCAATTACAGAATCGGTTCAATGGTTTGGAACGGTACATACACGGTTTCAACAGATGATTCGGGTAAACAGACACTTGCCATGACGCTTAACGGCAATGAAACAAGCTGTAACTACGCTGTTTCGGGTAATATGTTCTCCGGCAGAACTCTTGAGCTTTCAACTTCAACTGCTGCCAACAAGGTGAAACTCAAGTCAGGTTCAGAGGTTAAGCCTGAATTGAAGGTTGATAAGGACTTCAAGGCTGACAAGAAAATCACAGGTTCATGGACTTATGATAACGGTTACGCTAAGATGACATACAAGTTCAATGATGACGGTACTGTTGAAATCAACCAGTCAGACGCACTCAATGTTGACGGTACTTACTTAATCAAGAACGGCACAATCATCATCAAGTACTATTACACAGATGAAGTTGAAATGGATGTTGCTTATTCCGTAGAGAGCAACGGACTCAAGCTCAATGACATTCTCTATACAAAGGATGACGATTCGGCAAAAACCACAGCAGCAGTAACCAAGGCGGCTACGGAAACAGCTACAACTTCAGCAAAGTAAATCTTTTGAACTTTTAATGCAGGGCAACGGCAGATTATCTGCTGTTGCCTTTTTAAAAATACAATAATATGAGGAGGATTAATATGACGCCGCAGGAAGAATTTATTGAAATCTACAACAAATATATCACAAGACAGGGTGCTGACGAGCTTCTGGAATGGCTCAAAAGAACCGATTTTTTTACCGCCCCTGCAAGTTCAAAATATCATTGTGCCTGTGAAAACGGTCTTGTAATGCACTCCGTCAGCGTGTTCAATACAATGATGGAAAAGCACTATGATGAAGAAACCGACAATATTGAAAGTTTTGCAATCTGCGGACTTCTTCACGATTTGTGCAAGGCTCAGTTCTACAAGGTTTCAAGCAGAAATGTCAAGAATGAAAAAACTGGTCAGTGGGAAAAAGTGCCGTATTATGCAATTGAAGATCAGTTTCCCTACGGTCACGGTGAAAAGTCTGTTTTTCTCATTGAACGCAAAATGCACCTTAAAATTGATGAGGCTATGGCAATTCGTTGGCATATGGGTGAATTTGGTGACAAAAACAGCAACACAATCAGTCAGGCTTATGACAAGTATCCGCTTGCCGTAAAGCTTCACCTTGCAGACCTTGAATCAACCTTCCTCCGTGAAAAAGGAACTTCACAGGTTAATAACAGGTAATATTTTAAACACAGGTGCAGATACTTATTTTACCGATAAATTTATGATATGGGGAAACCAAAATGGATTTTATAACAGCACAGAATCGTGCCAAAGAGCTTACAAAACAGCTTGAATACCACAACAACCTTTACTACAATCAGGATGAACCGGAAATCTCCGACTACGATTACGATATGCTCATGCGTGAACTTGAGAATATCGAAAAGGAATTTCCGTCACTCAAATCTCCTATGTCACCGACAAACCGTGTCGGCGGTAATGCAGGAGAAAAGTTTTCTCCCGTTACTCATGAGGTTGTAATGGAAAGCCTTCACGATAGTTTTTCACACGAAGAGCTTCGTGAATTTGACGCAAGAGTGCGAGAAACCGTGCCGAATGTACGCTATGTTGTTGAACCTAAATTTGACGGTCTTTCCGTATCGTGCGAATATGAAAACGGTGTTTTTGTAAGAGGTTCAACCCGTGGAGACGGCTCTGTAGGTGAAGATGTAACCGAAAATCTTATGACAATTAAAAGTCTGCCAAAGCGTATTCCGAATGCGCCCGAATATCTCGAGGTTCGTGGTGAGGTGTATATGTCGTTCAATTCGTTTGATGCACTCACTCGCAGACAGGAAGAAAATGAGGAAAAAACCTTTAAAAATCCACGAAATGCCGCTGCAGGCTCACTTCGTCAGAAAAATGCAAAAATAACCGCTCAGAGAAGTCTTGATATATTCGTGTTCAATATCCAGCAAATCAGAGGGATGACGATTGAAAGCCATATTCAGGGGCTTGACTATCTTACGGAACTCGGATTTCCGACTGCATTTTACAGCGTTTACGATAATGTTGACGAGGTGATTGAGGAAATTGAGCGCATAGGAAATATGCGTGGAGAGCTTGATTATGCAATTGACGGCGCTGTTGTCAAGGTTGACAGCTTTGCAAGCCGCCGACTTCTCGGCAGTACCGCAAAATATCCTAAATGGGCGGAGGCATATAAGTATCCGCCCGAGGAGAAGCTACTAAACTCCTCAATATCGAAATCAATGTCGGCAGAACAGGTGTGCTTACTCCTGTAGGCAACTTTGAACCCGTACTTCTTGCCGGAACAACAGTAAGCCGTGCCACACTCCACAATAAAGATTTTATAGATGAAAAAGGTATTTGCGTAGGAGATACGGTTATAATCAGAAAAGCAGGCGAGATTATTCCCGAAGTTCTGTCAGTTAAGGAACACGCTGAAAATGCCGTGCCGTTTGAATTTCCGTCAGTATGCCCGTCTTGCGGTAACCCTGTTACACACGATGAGGCGAGTCGGCAATCCGTTGTACAAACACAGACTGTCCCGCACAGCTGACAAGACATCTTATTCACTTTGTAAGCCGTGACGCAATGGATATTGACGGACTAGGTCCTGCAATTCTCGAACAGCTTTCAGATGAAGGACTTGTAAAATCTCCTGCCGACCTCTACAGACTTAAAGCAGAAGATATTTCAAGCCTTGAACGCAAGGCTGAAAAATCTGCTCAGAATCTTATTTCTTCAATAGAAAAATCAAAAGAAAACGAACTTTTCAAACTTGTTTTTGCTCTCGGAATCCGTAACATAGTCTTAAAGCCGCAAAGATAATCTGCGAAAATTTTGCAACAATTGACGATATTATGAGCGCAAAGGCTGATGGAACTTTGAAAAAATAGACGGTTTTCAGGTGCTGTTATGGCAGAAAGCTTGAAAATTATTTTTCACTTGACGGTACAAAGGAGCTTATTGCAGACCTTAAATCACTCGGTCTGAGAATGAAACCCTCTCAGCCGAAAAACACGGGCGGTCTTTTTGAAGGCAAAACCTTTGTCCTCACAGGCACACTTCCCACAATGACAAGAAGTGAAGCCTCAAAACTCATTGAACAGAACGGCGGAAAAACAAGTTCATCAGTTTCAAAAAAGACTTCATATGTCTTGGCAGGCGAAGATGCCGGCAGTAAACTAACCAAAGCCCAAACCTTAGGCGTTACAATAATTTCCGAAAAAGAATTAAAAGAAATGCTGTCAATGGAGTAGTTACAATAAATACTTGACACTGTTTATGTTGTTATATAATTATAACGAAAGGGGTACTTAAAATGAAAAAATATTTAATTTTAGCTGTCGTAACTTTACTTGCTGTTGCATTATCTGCTTGCAGCGGAAATGTAAAAAGTAATGATACTTCTGCTGAAAATACAACTACTCAGGTTTCAACCTCGGTTAATGAAACAGTTCAGACAACAAATGCTGAATTGCCGAAAATTTATAATCCGACCAATGTAGAAATCCGTGATAATGAAGATGAAAACAAAGTTATTATTGAGTCATCTCAAATCGAGTATGTGTGTTTGCTTGATGATATTAACGGTATGGTGTTAAGTATGAAACTTACAGCTGACGGAACTGATAAGTTTGCAGACTACACTAAAAATAATATTGGTTCTGCTGTTCGGTTTGTTATTAACGGAAAGACGGTTTCAAACCCGTATATAAATGTTGAAATTACTGACGGCAATATTAATTTTACAGGTGATTACACTAATGAAGAATATGCTGCTATCTTTAGTGAAATAAAAAGCAAATAAAACAATTTTCAATCCTCCGATTTATGTCGGGGGATTTTTTTTGCCCTTTTGACATATGACTGTGCTTGTCTGCATAGTATTTATTGTACAAACTCTTTTGGGAGGAATTTAAAATATGCTTGCTGAACAAAACGAAAAGAGATTTACGGCGGCACTCAACTGCCTTTGCAAGAATATTTCACGCAGACTTTTACCTCTTGCGCCTAAATTGGCAAACTCGGTTCAGGAAATCAGATTACGACTTTCCCGACCGCTTGCACTTGTCTGTCCCGACAATACATACTACCTAACGCAAAACGGCGGACTTAGCAATACAATCCTTGACGGTGCAATGCTTGTTGTGTCAAAAGCCGATATTGTCGATACCTTTAACAACATTTGCAACTACTCCGTGTATAACAGACAAAACGAAATTGTAAACGGCTTTGTCACGATGTACGGCGGTCACAGAGCAGGAATTTGCGGAACAGCGGTCGTAAACAACGGAAAAATTGTGAATATCCGTGATATAACCTCAATCAATGTCCGCATAGCAAGGGAGCATAAGGGTTGTGCGGATTCTCTTTATAATAAGATAATTGCCGTTTCGGGAGGTGTTCTCATATGCGGAGCACCTTGCAGCGGAAAGACAACCGTACTTCGTGACCTTGCAAGGCTTCTGTCAACCAAGGGCAAGAAGAATGTTGCTCTGATTGATGAAAGAGGAGAGCTTGCAGGCACGGCATCGGGTAAATTTCAGAATGATATCGGAATGTGCGATGTCTATGATTCATACAACAAGAGCGAGGCAATGCTTCACGCAATCCGCAGTATGGCACCCGAAATTGTCATCTGCGATGAAATCGGCTCAAAAGAAGATATCTATGCCGTAGAAAAGTCGGTCAACTGCGGAGTTCGGATAATTTCATCAACGCATTGTGCAAATGAATACGAATTGAAACAGAAAGCAAACATGGTTTCTCTCATGAAAACAGGGGCATTTCAAACGCTTGTGTTTCTGTCAAATCGAACCCACGCAGGTGAAATTGTGAAAATATCGCAGGTAGGTGACAACTTTGCCGTTTAAACTCATAGGATGCTTGCTTGTTGTCTGCACGGGTACAATGATAGGTTTTGTTTTGTCGGGTAGGTTATACAAACGCAGAGATTTTCTGAAATCATTCACGGAATTTATATCATTGCTTGCAACAAATCTTCGCTACAGCGGTGATGATATCTTCACTCTGGTTAATTCCTGTGCGGAAAATTCAAGCCTTGATTTATTGCTTTTTTCAGAATGTGACAGACCTTTTGACGAATTGTGGCTTGAAAGGGTAAAACAATTATCTTCTGAAATACCGCTTTCAAAATCCGACATTTCAATGCTGAACGATTTCGGAGGTCAGCTCGGAAAAACCGATACAGAGGGGCAGTTAAAACATCTTGAACTCTATGAGGTGTCATTTTCAAAACAGCTTTCATCAGCCCTTGATGCCATAACAAAAAAATCAAAGCTATATAAAACAATGGGATTTTTTGCAGGAAGTGCAATCGCCCTTATGATGATTTAGAGGTAGTAATGGATGTTGAGCTTATTTTCAAAATTGCCGCTGTCGGCATAATTGTTGCGGTTCTTACCCAACTTCTCATACGAAGCGGTAGAGAGGAGCAGGCAATGCTGACCTCGCTTGCCGGACTTATAGTTGTGTTGACGCTGATAATAACGCAAATCAGCACTCTGTTCAACACAATAAAACAGCTTTTCGGTTTTTAATATGAATATTCTGTCAATTTCCGTGCTTGCCGTTGTGACCGTAATAATCTGCGTAATGCTCAAACCGAAAAATGCGGAAATCTCCGTAATGCTCGGTATAAGCTGTTCCGTTATTATTTTAATCGGCGTGCTTACTCAGGTTTCGGCTATCGTTACAACAATCAATCAAATCATAGCGTCATCGGGAATAAGCATTGACTACATAGTAATTCTGCTGAAATCAATCGGAATATGCCTTGTCACCGAGTTCGCCGTGAATACCTGCAAGGATTCGGGCAGTCAGTCGCTTGCGTCAAATGTTTCGCTTGCCGGAAAAATTATGGTCACGGTAACGGCACTTCCGCTTTATTCGGATATTTTAAAAACCGTGTTGTCACTTGCAGGCAATTGAGGTGAAGAAGTGAAAAAAAGTGTTGTAATAATTACTGTCGTGTTTGTGCTTATCGCCCTTTCATGTGTCTGTGCAAACGCTGAAGAAGGTGAAATGATTTATGATATGTCAAATGTTTTTGATTCGCTGTCCGACGATATAAAGCAAAGCCTTCAGAATATGGGCGTTGATTTGGGGGATTTTTCAAAGCTTGCCAACCTGTCTTTTGAAAATGTAATGGGCGAAATTCTCTCGCTTGCACTCGGCAACATTTCTTCACCGCTCAAAGGTCTTGTCAATATAACCGCCCTGCTTTTGCTCTGTTCCGTAATCAGCGCCTACAACGGTTCGCTCTCCTGTGATATTTCAAACTCGTTGAATATAACCGCAACGCTCTGTATAACCTGTGCCGCAGTAGTCCCGGCTGTCGGAGTCATCGCATCAACGGGTTCGGTAATCTGCACCGCATCAAATATAATGCTTGCCTATGTTCCTGTCATGGCTGTAATTATGGCAAGCTCTGGTTCTGTGGCAGGTTCGGCATCATACTATGCCGTAATGATAGGGGCAGGGGAGGGTGTGTCACAGCTTTCGTCAAAAATAATCGTTCCTCTGCTCAATATGTTCCTCGGTCTGTCAATAACATCATCCGTATCGCCGTCCGTAAATCTCAGCGGTTTTATGTCAATGATTTCAAAGAGCGTAAAGTGGCTTTTGGGCTTTGCTATGACAATCTTCACAGCCGTGCTGACATTCAGACAGCTTATAAGCGTTTCGGTTGACAATGTTTCAACCCGTGCTGTAAGGTTTACTCTCAATTCATTTATCCCGATAGTCGGTTCGGCACTTTCGGATGCCTACAAGGTAGTTCAGGGCAGTATCGGACTTTTGAAATCGGGAATAGGAATAATAGTGATTCTGTCCGTTACAATTGTGTTTATGCCTGTGATTTTACAGGGGGTAATGTGGATGTTCACCCTTTGGATCGGCAAATCAACGGCAGAGGTTCTCAATCTAAACGGTCCGGCAAAACTGCTTGAAAACATATCGTCTGTCTTTTCAACTCTCATAGCCGTTTTGCTGTGCATTATGTCAATTTACATTCTTTCAACGGCGGCGGTAATTATGCTTGGCGGAGGTTCATCATGAGCGGACTTTTTACGGTTGTTGTTGTAATGTGTGCGTCTGCGTTAATATGCTCGCTTGTTCAGACCTTTGTTACAGACGGCAGTACAAAGAAAATCATCAGCCTTGTTTTAGGCGCTTTTATTATCTGCTGTATGGTTGTTCCCGTAAAAAATGCCGTATCGTCATTTAATACCGATATTGAGGAAAAGCAAAATTCTGTTAAAGAAATATCGACAGATGATGAGGCATACAGCAATGCCGTTATAAAGCAGACGGAGATAAATCTTGAAACTGCATTAAAAAATCTTCTTTTACAGAATAATATAACAATCAAATCGTGTGACATAATTTTGAGCAGAGTTGAAAACAACGGCATAATCATAGCGTCAATCAGCATATATATAGACAAAGAATTTGTTCGGTACACAAATCGTGTATCGTCAATTGTTTATGACAATTTCGGAATTACACCAAACATTATGACGGAGTGAATTATGGAAGACAAAACAAGTTCAAAGCTGAAATCAATGCTCGACAGTAAAAAAATAAGAAATATCATAATCGTTGTCGGTCTTATCGGCATAGGTTTAATATTTCTTTCAAACTGGGTTGATTTCGGTTCTTTGACATCAGGAAAAGGAGATGAAGCATTTTCCGTAAAAACATACAGCACAAAAATAGAAAATGATTTGCAGACGGTGATTTCAAAAATTGAGGGAGCAGGCAAGACGGAAGTGCTGCTCACAATGGAAAATTCCGTTGAATATGTTTATCTTGACAACAGCACCACCAAAACAAAGGAAATTGAACCTTTGATAAGAGGAGTGCTTGTAGTGTGTGAAGGCGGTGATGATCCTGTTGTGGTTGAGCGTGTCACCGATGCAGTCACAAAAGCGCTTGATATTTCAACAGCAAAAGTATGTATTACAAAATTATCAGAATAAAGGTCGGGAGTAATATGAAATCTAAGAAAAAATATATCGTTTTTGCATCACTTGTGCTTGCACTTTCGGCAGCAGTGTACATAAACTGGCAGCTTTCGGGAGCTAAAACTCCTCAAAGTGCCAAAGAACTTGGTGCGGCATCATATGTCAGTGCAACCGCTTCGGCGTCGGATGATGAGGTACAGCAGACGGCGGCACTTTCAAACGAGAGCAAAAGCTATTTTTCAGCCGAAAGGACAAAGCGGCAGGCAACTCAGGATAAAATAATTGATGATGCAAAAGAAATTTTTAATCTTGAAAGCTCGTCTGATGCCGACAAAAGCGAGGCTGAAAAGAATGTTGAAGAGCTTCTCAAAGCCTTTACAATCCAGGACAGCATTGAAAGTATTGTCAAAGCCAAAGGATTTTCAGAATGCCTTTGCTATATAAGCGATCAAGGTGTGTCGGTAATTGTTCCGAAATCTCAGCTTGACGATACATCTGTTCTGATTATTGACGATGCCGTGGTTACTCATTATGAGGTTGATTATGACGATATATCGGTAATAGGGGCATAAAATTAGCAGAGGGCATAGTGTCCTCTGCTTTTTTGTGCATAAAATCAACCTCATTCGGTTGCGAGGAAAGTTAAAAAAGCAAATGATTTTTAACGGACATCTTTGTTAATTATTGTTTACATTCATTTTCAGTTATGGTATAATCTTGTAAGTAAATTAGGGAGTTACTCTGATTTGAATCTTAATGATATGATTTTAGTGATATTGTAATTTAACGAAAAGTTGGGTTTATTATGAATAACGAAATTAACAATGAATTAAATGAAATTGAAGTCAATGACGCTGAAACAAGTGACATCTTTGAAGAAGAGGTTAATCTCACAAGAAGTGAGTCAAGAGAGCAGGCTTTTATGCTTTTGTTCTCAAAGTCTTTTGACGATGAGCCTCTTGAAGAAACAATAGATGATAATTCGGAAATGTTTGTAGGCGGTGTTTGCGCATATGCTCAGGCTGTAGTTTCCGGCATTGAGGACAAGCATGAGGAGATTGACGAAATCATTGCAAGCCACCTGAAAAAGGGCTGGACTCTTTCAAGAATTTCAAAGCCGTCGCTTGCTATTCTTCGCCTTGCAATCTATGAGATGAAGTATCTCGACAATGTTCCGCAGAGCGTTTCAATCAATGAGGCTGTTGAACTTGCCAAGAAATATACAATCGACGAGAGCAAATTTGTAAACGGTATTCTCGGCACATATTCCCGTGAATTTTCGGGAAAGTCGGAGAAGTGATATGAGCCTTTTTCTCGGAATTGACACTTCAAATTACACAACATCAACCGCCCTTTACGACAGCAAAACGGGCGAAATGGTTCAGCAGAAAAAACTTCTTCCCGTAAAAGAAGGTCAGCTCGGACTTCGTCAGAGTGACGCTGTGTTTCACCACACAGCACAGCTGCACACGCTTATTGAAGAACTTTTGAAAGATGTTGATACAAGCAAAATAGCCGCAATTGCGGCGTCAAGCCGTCCAAGACCTGTTGACGGCTCATATATGCCGTGTTTCACCGTTGGAGAGAACACGGCAAAAATTTTATCTTCCGCAATGAAAATACCTCTTTACACATTTTCACATCAGGAGGGACATATCTCGGCGGCATTGTTCGGCTCGCAGAGAACAGATTTGTTTAATAAGCAGTTTATCGCTTTCCATGTCAGCGGAGGTACAACCGAGGCAATATTTGCCAAAGGATTCGGTACGGGCTTTTCCGTTGAACTTGCGGCACACACACTCGATCTCAATGCAGGACAGGCGATTGACCGCACTGGGCTTATGCTCGGTTTAAAATTTCCGTGCGGTCCTCAGCTTGAACAGCTTGCCCTTAAAAATACAGAAAAAATCAAGGTGAAACCAACTCTCAAAGGCTGTGATTGTTGTCTCAGCGGAGTTGAAAATCTTTCCAAAAAGCTGATTGACGAAGGAAAATCTCCAGAATATGTTTCGGCATTCTGTCTTAAATATATTGAACAGACCTTGTCCGAAATGACCAAAGGACTGCTTGAAAAATACGGAGAACTTCCATTGCTCTTTGCAGGCGGAGTAATGTCAAATCAAATAATAAAAAATTCTTTTGAAGAAAAATATAATGCAATATTCGCACCGCCGCAGTTTTCGGCAGATAACTCGGCAGGAATTGCATATTTAGGATACAGGAAGTATAACGATGTACACACCCGAGTTTAGCAAACCACGAGTTTTAAGTGTTTCACAACTGAATTTCTATATAAAGTCAATTATTGAAAATGACGCAAGGTTGAATTTTGTCTTTGTTACGGGTGAAATTTCAAACCTTACCGACCACTACAGAAGCGGACACATCTATCTTTCAATCAAAGACGAAAAATCTGTTATAAGAGCCGTAATGTTTGCCGGAAATGCCCGTAATTTAAAGTTCAGACCGACTGACGGAATGAAAGTAATCTGCCGTGGCAGAGTTGCAGTCTATGAACCCACAGGTCAGTATCAGCTTTATATTGAAGATATGCAGCCCGACGGCATAGGTGCGCTTTCGCTTGCATATGAACAACTTAAAAAGTCACTTGCCGAAAAAGGACTTTTTGCTCCCGAACATAAGAAGAAAATTCCGCCGTTTCCGAATTCAATAGGTGTAATTACTTCTCCCACAGGTGCGGCAGTTCAGGATATCCGCAACATTCTTTCAAGAAGATTTCCGTCTGCTGACATAATTATGTGTCCCGTACTTGTTCAGGGCGAGAATGCTCCCGCCCAACTTATTGACGCCGTACAGGAACTTGATAAATACAACGCCTGTGATGTTATCATAATCGGCAGAGGCGGCGGTTCAATTGAAGATTTGTGGGCATTCAATGATGAAAACCTTGCTTATGCAATCTACAACTGTAAAATTCCCGTAATTTCCGCTGTCGGTCATGAAACCGATTTTACAATCTGTGATTTTGTATCCGATCTCAGAGCGCCGACTCCGTCTGCGGCGGCAGAGCTTGCAGTTCCCGATACTGCGGAGCTTGTTGATTACTATAAATCGCAAAAGCAGTATGTTTCGTCAATGGCAACATTGAAATTAAGACAGGAATATAATGCTCTTACGGAATTAAAAACAAGAACTGTCCGTTGTATCACCACAACAGAGAATTTTTGAATATGAAAAATCTCTTGAACTTTGCAAAACGAAAATACAGCATTTTGTTCAGGAAACAATAAATAAAAAGGCTGCCGACATCACAAAGACAGCCGCTAAACTTGAAGGACTCAACCCAGTTAAAATTCTTTCAAGAGGTTATTCGATTGCCGAAAAAGACGGTAAGGCGGTAAATTCCGCAAAAATGCTGAAAAGCGGAGATGAATTTACACTCCGTTTTTCAGACGGTGAAATAAAGGCAAAAGCAACAGGTGAGTAAAATGGCATTTACACATTTACATCTTCATACAGAATACAGTCTGCTTGACGGTGCCTGCCGTCTGAGCAGACTTGCAAAAGCCGCAAAAGAAAAAGGAATGACTGCACTCGCGATCACCGACCACGGTGTAATGTACGGTGCAGTCGATTTTTATAAGGAATGCAAAAAACAGGGTATAAAGCCGATAATCGGCTGTGAAGTGTATGTTGCACCGCAAAGCCGTTTTGACAAGACCTCATCCTACGGAAAATACTATCATATGGTTCTGCTCTGCAAAAATCATACAGGCTATCAGAATCTTATCAAGCTTGTGTCAAAGGGTTTTACGGAGGGATTCTATACAAAGCCGAGAATTGATGATGAACTCCTTGCCGAGTATCATGAGGGCTTAGTCTGCCTCTCTGCCTGTCTGGCGGGTGAAATTCCTCAAAAGCTCCTTGACGGTGATTATGCCGGTGCAAAGTCAAAGGCAGAATTTTACCGTGATATATTCGGGAGTGAGAACTTTTTTATAGAGCTTCAAGACCACGGAATTGAGGAACAGAAAAGGATAATTCCAAGCCTTATAAAAATTGCCCGTGAAATCGGTGTTGACATTGTTGCAACAAACGATTGTCACTATATCGAAAAACAGGACAGCACGGTTCACAATATTCTTCTCTGTATTCAGACCAACCGAACAGTCAATGACAGCGACAGAATGGAGTTCAAAACTTCGGAATTTTATCTTAAAACAGAAGATGAAATGCGTGAGGTGTTTGCAAGTTACCCCGAAGCAATCGACAATACACAGAAAATTGCCGATATGTGCAATGTGGATTTTGAATTCGGTGTACGCAAGCTTCCGAGATTTGATGTTCCTAATAATGAAGATCATCTGCATTATTTCAGAAGAAAATGCTATGAGGGGCTTTATAAACACTATGGTGAGAATCCCGACCAATCTCTGATTGACCGACTTGAATATGAAATCAACACGGTGTCGCAAATGGGTTTTGTAGATTACTACCTCATTGTAAATGACTTTGTAAGCTACGCAAATCATGCCAAATTCCTGTCGGACCCGGCAGAGGCTCGGGTGCAGGCTCACTTTGTGCCTACTGCATAGGCATAACCGCAATCGATCCGATAAAGTACAATCTTCTTTTTGAAAGATTTCTCAATCCCGAAAGAGTCAGCATGCCTGATTTTGATGTCGATTTTTGTAAGGAACGCAGGGGAGAGGTTATCGACTATGTTGTGCGTAAATACGGCGAAGATCATGTCGCACAGATAATTTCGTTCGGTACAATGGCGGCAAGAGGTGCAATCCGAGATGTCGGAAGGGTGCTTGAAATTCCGTATGCGACAGTAGATTCTGTTGCAAAGCTTGTTCCTATGGAACATGATATGACAATCGGGGAGGCACTGAAACTGAGTCCCGATCTGAGAAGTCGCTGCAATAACGATCCGCAGATAAAAAAACTGCTTGATGTTGCAATGAGCATTGAGGGAATGCCCCGCCACGCAACAATGCACGCCGCAGGTGTTGTAATCACCGATAAGCCCGTCAGCGACTATGTTCCGCTGTCAAAAAATGACGATAATGTTGTAACACAGTTCACCATGACGGCACTTGAAGAACTCGGTCTTTTGAAAATGGACTTCCTCGGTCTCAGAAACTTAACCGTAATCAATGACGCAGAAAAGCAGATAAAACATAAAAATCCCGACTATACTCCCGATATGGTCGATGAAAACGATAAAAAAGTTTTTGAAATGTTTTCAAAAGGATACACGGAGGGTGTGTTTCAGTTTGAAAGCCAAGGAATGAAAAATGTCCTCACTCAGCTAAAACCGGAGCGAATTGAGGATCTTATAGCCGTTACGGCACTCTATCGTCCCGGACCTATGGACAGCATTCCCGTTTATATTGACTGCCGTCACAATCCGTCGCATATTCGTTACAAACATCCGCTTTTAAAGGAAATTCTCGGAGTTACAAGCGGTTGCATAATTTATCAGGAACAGGTTATGCAGATTTTCAGAACGCTTGCAGGCTACAGTCTTGGCAGAGCGGACATAGTGCGCCGTGCAATGAGCAAGAAAAAACTTGCCGTAATGGAGTCGGAGCGTGAAATATTCATTCACGGTCTTACTGATGATGACGGCAATATCATAGTTGAAGGATGCATTCGCCGTGGGGTTGATGAAAAAACGGCAATTTCCGTTTATGATGAAATGGAAAGCTTTGCACACTACGCATTTAATAAATCCCATGCGGCGGCATATGCCAACATTTCCTACAAAACTGCATGGCTCAAATGCCACTATCCCCGTGAATATATGGCGGCTCTGCTTTCAAGTGTTCTTGATAATCAAAATAAACTTGCGTCGTATATCACTGAGTGCAAACGGCTCGGAATCCGTGTATTACCGCCTAATGTCAACGAAAGCAATCTTCATTTTACAGTCAGTGGAAACGATATCCGTTACGGACTTCTTGCCGTTAAAAATCTCGGCAGAAATTTCATAGATGAAATCATCTCGGAGCGCATAAACACCCCTTATGAAGATTTCTTCGATTTCTGCAAAAGGCTCTACGGCAGAAATATGAACAGCAGAGCAATTGAAAGTCTGATAAAATGCGGTGCATTTGACGGACTCGGAGCAAATCGCAGACAATTGCTCGCAATCAGTAAACCGTTCTTGACGATGTTGAGTATGAAAGCAGAAGAAATGCGGGCGGTCAGATGTCGTTTTTTGATGACGCAGAGGTTGATGCTCAAGCATCAAAGCCAAAAATTCCCGATTTGCCCGAATTTCCCGTTTCTGAACTTTTGCATATGGAAAACGAAATTGCGGGAATGTATCTCAGCGGTCATCCGCTCGATGAATACACAACTTTTTCAAAAGCAATCCATGCCGACAAAACGGGCGATATAATCAATAATGACAGCGGTATGTATTTTGACGGAAAAAAAGTCAGCCTTGTTTGCATAGTTGCAAAGCTGAAAACCCAGCTTACAAAAAATAACAGGATTATGGCTTTTGTCAATGCTGAGGACAGATACGGAATGCTTGAAATCGTGATTTTCCCGAATGTATATGAAAAATATTCAGCCCTTCTCGGTGCAGGCAGTGCGTTGCTGTTCCGTGGAACTGTTAATTTAAAAGAAAACGAAGAGCCGAAAATCATCTGCGATTCCATAGCGTCTGCCCGTACAAACGAGGATTGCAAAAATAACCCTGTTGTAATAAAAAACACAGAACATTTTTCGCAAAATTATCATATGCAAGCCGTGAAAAATGATACACAAAAGCCTTCTGCACTGTATTTGCGTATTGATGACCTCAATACCGACAAATACAACCGTGCAAAGCGTGTTCTTGACATTTTTGACGGCAGAACGCCTGTTATTTTCTATCTTACCGACACTAAAAGAAAGGTGAAAGCCCCCTCATCAATGTGGGTTGATATCAATCCTGTAATGATAAAAGAACTCAAATATCAGCTTGGTGACGAAAATGTGGTGGCAAAATAACCAAAAACAAACTTTTATTTCAGCTATTTGTAATAAAAATTAGTGAGAGCTATTGAAAATTTCGTTTTTTTGTATTATAATTTATGTTGTTAAAACACTTTATTGCATAAAAGTGCAGAAGTATATGATGCTTTACAGCGTGAAAGTGCTGAAAGCTTAGGAGGAAATTAAAATGAAAAAAGCTAAAAAAATTGTCGCAGTTGCTCTTGCGGCGGCTTCTATGTCACTCGCATTTGCAGGATGCGGCGGTTCTGCAGAAAGCTCAAAGGCAGATAATTCAGGCACGGACGGTAAGGTTTACAATATCGGTATCTGTCAGCTTGTTCAGCATGAGCTCTTGACGCCGCAACAAAAGGCTTTAAAGATTATCTTACTGAGAAACTCGGTGCAGACAATGTAAAGTTTGACGAGCAGAACGCTCAGGGCGATTCCGCAACTTGCGCTACAATATGTAACCAGTTTGTTTCTTCAAACTATGACCTTATTCTCGGCAACGGTACTGCCGCACTTCAGGCAGCATACACAGCAACACCGAATATTCCGATTCTCGGTACTTCAATCACAGACTACGGCACAGCGCTCGACAAGTCTGATTGGAACGGCGTTTCGGGTATGAATGTTTCGGGTACAACAGACCTTGCTCCGCTTGATCAGCAGGCGGCAATGCTCAAGGAGCTTTTCCCCGATGCAAAGAATGTCGGAATTCTCTACTGCTCGGCTGAAGCTAACTCAAAGTATCAGAGCGATACAATCACTCCTTATTTCAAGGATGCAGGCTATACTGTAAAATCATATTCATTTGCAGATTCAAACGATGTTGCCGTAGTTGCAAAGACTGCCTGTGACGAGAGCGATGTTCTTTACATCCCGACAGATAACACAGCGGCATCTAACACAGGTATCATCGACAATGTTGCCACAGCCGCAAAAACTCCTATTGTTGCCGGCGAAGAAGGCATCTGCAAGGGCTGCGGTGTTGCAACACTTTCAATCAGCTATGATGAACTCGGCAGAAAAACAGGCGAAATGGCTTACAACATTCTTGTAAATGGCGAGGACATCACAAAGATGAAGGTTGAGGCTGCTCCGAATGTAACAAAAGAATATATCAAAGATCGTTGTGACACATACGGAATCAAAGTTCCCGACGGTTACACAGAAATCAAAGCAGAATAATTCATATTCGGAAAAATAATATTGGCAGGGGTGCCGTGCAAGCGACACCCCGATATTTTATGTATAGGTGGTTTTTATGGATTTTTTAGCAAACTACTTCGGTTCTCTTAATCCAATGAGCTTTTTATCCGCACTCCCTGGTAATATTGCTCAGGGTATAATCTGGGGACTTATGGGACTCGGTGTATTTCTCACCTTTAAGCTTTTGAACTTTGCCGACCTCAGCGTTGACGGTTCATTTGCAACAGGCGGTGCAGTAACCGCAGTTATGCTCATCAACGGCTGTCCAGTTTGGGCAACAATCATCGTAGCAATCCTTGCAGGTCTTGCGGCAGGTCTTGTAACGGGACTTCTTCACACGCTTCTCGGAATCCCCGACATTCTCGCAGGTATCCTCACACAAATTGCTCTTTATTCAATTAACCTGAATATTATGGGAAAATCAAACCTCCCAATCAGCTACAGAAACTATACGCTTGTTGTTTCTGCAAGCAATATAAATATGGCAATTCTCGTAGGACTTGGAATTTGTGCCGTTGTAATTGCCGCAATGTATTGGTATTTCGGCACGGAACAGGGTTCAACAATCCGTTCAACAGGTTCAAACCCTGCAATGAGCAAGGCACAGGGCATTAACATCAATTTTACAAAGGTAATTGCTCTTGCACTTTCAAACGGACTCGTTGCACTTTCGGGTTCACTTTTTGCCCAGTATCAGGGCTTTGCGGACATCAATATGGGCAGAGGCGCAATCGTAATCGGTCTTGCCGCTGTAATCATCGGTGAAGTTCTCGGTGAGGCAATTTTCCGCAAGCACATGAATTTCATCATCAGAATGGTCTTTGTAATTGTCGGCGGTATTCTTTATTATATCGCAATGGGCATCGTACTCTGGCTCAAGATGCGACAGACGATACAAAGCTCTTCACGGCAATTATCGTTGCAATCTTCCTTGCAGTTCCGTATCTCCAGAAAAAGAGAAAGACTTCATTCAAGAAAGTTGCAAAAATGAATGCTAAAAATGCACAGAAGGAGGGTTAAGAATGCTTGAAATCAAGAATGTATGGAAAACCTTTAATAAAGGCACAGTAAACGAAAAGCAGGCACTCTGCGGAGTTAATCTCACCCTCAATGACGGCGATTTTTGTACGGTAATCGGCGGTAACGGTGCAGGCAAGTCAACAACACTCAACGCAATTGCAGGTGTGTGGCCTGTTGACTGCGGTCAGATTCTCATTGACGGCAAGGATATTTCCGCATTGCCCGAGCATAAAAGAGCGCCGTACCTCGGCAGAGTATTTCAGGACCCGATGACAGGCACGGTAGCCGATATGGAAATTATAGAAAACCTTGCAATTGCCGCAAGACGAGGCAAAAAAAGAGGACTTTCGTGGGGCGTAAAGGCTGACGAAAGAATCCGTTACCGTCAGATGCTTGCAGAGTTCGACCTCGGACTTGAGGACAGAATGTCCTCAAAAGTAGGACTTCTCTCTGGCGGTCAGCGTCAGGCAATAACACTCCTTATGGCAACAATCAAAAAGCCCAAGCTTCTCCTGCTTGACGAGCATACAGCCGCCCTTGACCCAAAAACAGCCGCAAAGGTGCTTGAGCTTTCCGACAAAATCATTGCCGAAAACAACCTTACGGCACTTATGGTAACTCATAATATGCATGACGCAATTACTCACGGCAACCGTCTTATTATGATGAGTGACGGCAAAATTATCCTCGATATCTCAGGCGAAGAAAAGAAAAATCTTACGGTTGAACACCTCCTCGAAATGTTTGAAAAAGCAAGCGGTTCAAAGCTTGAAAATGACCGTATGCTTTTAAGTAAGGATAAATAATCAAAAAAATCATATAATCTCAAACAAAATGCCCGACACCGCAGTCGGGCATTTTTATTTGTATATTAAACTATGCACGGTTATCCGTAGCTGTGTCCGTTGGACTGCCGTCACGCAAAGGCAGAAAATTTTCCGTCAAACTGATTTTATAATGTTACTGTACAACATTCAAATATTGAGCTTTCAGCAAAATAGCATTATCAAATTTGTAACACACGGCATAACAATTTCTTAATCGTAATAATTAAAAATACCGATATATAGACGAATTCTACAAAAAACGCACCATAACTTGTGCATAACATAAAAATATCTTGTCAAAACGGCAAAACTGAATGTAAAAACAAACACAAAACTATCACATTAAACAAACACAATAAAATTATTGCAACCTAATTGAAAAAATCAATCTAAAATGGTATAATCTACTATAAAGAATATGGGTTAGTGTTCACATTTTGACTGAAACAAGCTCAAGGACACATTTTTTAGCTAAAGACACGGCACTTTTTGTAAATTAGCAACAAAATCCCGTGGCTTTGCCGATTATGTTTCACCGTTGGTCAGGCGGTAAAGGTCGAACCCGAACCTAACCAAAGCCAAAATATTCGGTTATGGAGGTAATATTTATGAAAACAAAAATTTCTCATTTAGGCAGAAGCACTGTTTCCGTCATCCTTGCGGTAATGATGCTCCTGTCAACAATGCTTATCGGCACTGTTTCAACAGTTAATGCGGCAAGTACACTTCAACCAACTACTGGTGTAGTTGCTGACGGATATTATCGTATTTTTGTTACAGATAACTACAAAACAAATACCACACATAAACTGTTCTGGTGGGGAAGTAGTAAAGAGAATCCGGCAAATTGGGAAAGCAGTAAATCAATGAATAAACTTGATGGACATAATGAGAATTCACAAGATGTCTATTGGTATGATATTCCATCAGATATTACTGCTTTTATCATTAGACCATCTGATAGAAAACAGTCTGTTGACTTGACTGTTTCAGATGCAGATTTGAAATTCTCTAATGGTGCTGGTTATTACATTTCCGGTGAAAGTAATAATAAGTATGAATATGCTTACTGGGATGCTAGCAGTCTTCTTCCACAGGAAACTAAGCCAGATGTAGCTGATAGTGTAGCTCTCACAGCTAACCCTACATCTGTAAAAGTCGGAAATTCCGTTACTCTTACACCTACAGTAAGTAGTCCAAAATCAGATAATCTTACTTATACTTATAATAAGATATCTGGTGGCACAGCAACTGAAGTAAAGAATGCTGACAATTCTCTTACTGTAACCCCGACTGCAGCCGGCACATATGAGTACACAGTTACCGTTTCTGCTAACGGTTATTCTGATGTAACCAGTGCTAAGGTTACAATCACAGCTTCTTACACAGATACTCAGCAAGCGTATGTTGATCTTGAAAACTATGTAAACTCTGTAAAGGATACAAATGCCGGCAGTTATACAGATGATTCATTTGCAGATTTCTCTACAGCACTTAAATCCGCACAGGCTTTCCTCACAGGACTTCCTAATGCTGATGCCACTAATACAGATGATTACACAACTGCATTAAACAATTTGAAAGTTGCATACAATAACCTCAAGTCAAATAAGCAGTATTATATCTTAGGTCATACGGCTATTACAGGTGGCAGTGCTGATACTTCAGGTGAAACTTCACATAATAATGGTGTCCCTATGAAGGACAACGGTAACGGTGATTATACCTATACCTTTAGTTCGCCTGATATTAAAAGTGGCAATGATGCTTTTTGTTTTATCGATAATAACGATAAAACATATAAAACCGATAACGATCAATCTATTAATATTACAGATTCAAAGTATACTGCAGAGAACCCGTATACTGTAGAAATTTCATCGGCAACTAAGGGTCTGTACTATATTGGTAATCCTACTACAAGTAAGCGTTATACCATTCATCTCAATACAGCAACTGACGGTAAGATAAAGGTTTGGGTTGAAGAACCTCCTCTTCCTTACGGTTTACAGGGTGCAGTATATGCTTCGCAAAGTGATTCTAATCCCATAGGTTGGTCTAATTATTCCGAGGCTATGAGTTTTAATGCTGATAACAATTATACTTTGAAATTTTATGCTAAAAATACAAATTCAAACGCAAATCAGTTTCGACTTATTGATTCTGCCCAAAACACTTATGGTTCGAATAACGCGAGTGGTTTAGAAGTTGCTCTAAATACAAACTATACCACAAGATTAAGCGGAAACACGTATTACGTTAAACAAAGTGACAAGCCGTACACTATCAGATTAACAAATCCGGGCAAAAACCCTCCTGAATTTGTTGTTACACAGGGTACACAGTATAGTGTTACTGTAGCTCCTGACATTGAAAACGGTACAATTTCTGTTGACAAAGAAAAATCATATGAGGGTGATACTGTAAACGTAACAGCAACGCCTGATTCGGGTTATGTTCTTGAAACAGTAAAATTCAACGGCGAATCTGCTAAGGTTGTTGGTAATACGGCTACATTTACAATGCCTAATGCAGATGTGACGGTTACTGCTACATTTAGAACAGCGAAGGAATATAAAGTTACAATCGCAAACAATATAACAAACGGTACCGTTACAGCAAACGGAAGTTCAAAGGCAATAACTGTGACAGAAGGTACTTCGGTAAAACTCGTTGCAGATCCTGCTTCTTCTTATTCTTTCAGTTCTTGGTCAATCACTCCTGAGGATGGCTATACTGCTGAAGGTTCTATGACATCAGCTACAGCAACTATTTATCCGACTGCTGATATTACGGTTTCTGCTTCCTTTGCACAGGGTACTGCGTCTGCGGATCATTTCCTTGCTTGGGGAGAAGGTGAAAAAATAGAAGATTGGACAGATGGTGCCAAGACTTATTCTTCAACAGACGGAAATGGCAAAAAAATATATACAGCAGACCTTAATCCATCGCTTTTTAAGGAAAATACTTGGTATCGTTTTGCTGTGACTAAAAAAATTCCTTCATCAAACGATCGGTTAAACTCGGGTGACTTACACTACAATTATAATGGTTTTACTGTAAACGGTTATTCAAATGGTCATGAAGAGGATAATGTAAAAACCGAACCAAGAGAATACGGCGGTAACTATTACGGTATGTTCCGGTATAGCGGTGAACTTGTATCCTTATCAATTTCTTATAATGAGGGAACTAAGAACTATCAGGTTACTCCGGTCGTAAAAGTTCATAACGGAGCAAAGCTTTATGCTAAGAACGGTTCATGCAGAACGGATAAACAGTATGCCAATAATATGCATACTAAAGGAACTACAACCATTTCTTATGATACGACTAAATATGATGTTGATGTTGACACCAAATCTTCTTCATCGTGGCAAATTGCTTACCTTTCAGAAGATAATATAAAGGATGAGGTTAAGCTCACTATTACTACAACAGTGACTGATCAGGAATATTATCTTGCAGGTTGGTGTGTTGACGGTGAAACATATCTTCCAAAGACAACCAATACGGAGAGCAACGAATATTCATTCGACTATTATGTTAAGTCTACAACAAAGCTGACTGATACAATTGAGGTTACTCCTGTTTACTTCTACAAAACATCTGCTGATACAGAAACCGTAAGATTTTATGTTACGGGCTTTGATGATACTGTTAAGAAGGATTGGGGTAATACAATAGCCGTTTATCCGTATTACAGCGGCGGTACCGGTGATGTATTTTCCAATTATCCGGGTCAGCCAATGCTTGTGAGCGGTGGTCGTTGCTATGTTGATTTGCCGATTACATATAACGGTGGTCATATAGCCGGCGTTACACTTAACAATTATTATTATGATGACGTTCATATGGGTTTAGTATCTTCTTTGGGTAATAGACAGACATATGACTACAACGAACTTTTTAAAGTAATTTATGAACAAAAAATCAAGCGGTTCAACTGAAAGAAAGTCGCAGGAGATTATTTTCTCCTTTAAGTATGTACCTTCCGGCACATCAGGTTACAACAATTTCGGTGATGATTCAACCGGTAAGGGTGATAAAACAAGCGTGACATATCCTGATACCATTTCAGCCGATGTTATGGACACATTATATGCAAATGGTTGGGAAGATCTTACCGACTTCTATGGCAACAAGGTTGACCTTTATAATAAAAAAGTTGACGCTTCTTCTGATGCCGGAAAGAAAAATCCTTGGAGAGTAATCTCTAACGGTTATGAACAGACATATTTTGGTTACTACGCAACTCGTTGGGCGGTTTATAAGCCGGATGTTGAAACAGGCGATGTAACAAGCTATTCACTTGTTGATGTAATTTCTTCATCATCGCTTCTCTATAACAATTATGCAGATATTCTTGCCGATAAAAAAACAATATTCTGCTGGTGATACTTTGCTGAGCGCAAGTTCAGATGCCAAGGCGTATAAGGCATTTAAGGACGCCGGCGCTGACGGTGTTCCTGTTAAGATTACATATGAACAGACCATTGAGAGGAAAAATTCTATCGAAGGACGACCTAATAAGAATGAAAATGCGTTCAGAAACGACGGTCGTTGGTATTATTCGGAAGATAACCTCAATGTTACTGCTCATACGGTAATTGAATATGCTGACACTTTGAATGATTTCAGTGGCAAACTCGGCACCAACTTCTTCCGTGACTATTATCAGGACGGTGAAGTTGATTATACAAAGGATGGTTATGACAGCAGCAAATACACAGGTCTGACAACCGGAACAAGTGCTTATTTTACCAATGATGAATACTATAAAAAAACCGAAGCAAAAGGTCAGACAGGTTCAGGTAATACTTTTGATATTATTGCTAATACCGACCATGCATCGGAGTACATATTTGTCGGTTGGTATCTTTTGAGTGAAGGTAAATATTCACCTCTTACATCTACTGTTGAGAACAGCGTTTCTGTTCCGCAGGACAACAACGATGTTTATGTTGCAAGATTTATTAAAGCTCCGTCAGGCTCACTTACAATTTCTCATAAGCTTCATCCCAATACGACAGGACTCGGTAAGTGTTATGTGTCAGTTGATGTTCTTGACAAAACAGGTAAAGTAATTCATTCTTATGACGAAACCACAAGTGATATTACTGTTTCCAATGCCTATATTACATATAATCAGGGCAATAAGATTAAAATTACTTTGAAAACAGTACCCGGTGAGGCTACTACATTTACTGATTTCTATTCCTATTCAAAAGATTTTATTAAGCTGGTGAATACAGAAACAGGTGTAGTGCCTGCTGTTACCGTAACAAATGATGCAACTAACAATACCTACAAAGCTGAAATTTCATTTGATGTTGACGAATATTTGTTTGATAAAGAGTCAACTGATCACCAGCAAAATATTAAGGTATTGAACTACTACTCACTGCTTTCGCTTGGTAGTGTTAAGTACGAGATCAAATATACATTCAATACTCGTTTGTACGGTCCAAAGGTGTATAAGGTATCCGACACATTAACTGCGGATGATATTACCAATTATGGTTGTACTAAGACTAAACTCAGTGAGTCATTTGTAATGGCAAAAGCTCCGTTTGAATCCAATTTTAAACAGAATATCACATGGGATTCTAATAAAATTACATTTGGTTCTAAAGCCGACGGAACTTTAACTGCTGATATTACGGCTACACAGTTGATGACAGAAATGTTACTGCTACATTCTATGTTGACTCGGATTCTCCTACTGAAAATATTACAACAATTTTTGGTAACAGATTCTTTAAAGACGGTTCATATATTTCAGCCAAAGATACAGGTATGACAGCCGATGTTGAAGGTTTGCCGGAGGCATATAGAAATAAAAACGGTGACTTTAGTTTCTGGTATGTAATGACAAAGGATAAAGAGTTTGTAACTAAAGCATACGGTCAGAATTTTGCTTATACCGGTTATGACAACTATATTGTAGTTGCTGTTTATGGTGTTAAGGGTACTCATAAAGATGAGTCAACAGATTCTTCAATTAACTTCTTACAGTACTCTCGCAACCATTGGAATGATACGGTAACAGGTGAAGATGGTACCGGTTCTTACAGCTTGGCAGGTACAGAATACGATCGTTTGTATGCTGACTTTAACCTTATGTTTAATCATAATGGCTTACTGTTGAATAATTACTCTGGTACTGACATTAAAGTCGGATATGCTATGGTTGTCGGCAGTAAAACAGACGGTAAATATACCGTTGATCAAGAAGAACTTAAAACTGCAATTTCAAATAAAGCAACAGGCGGCGGTTCTGTAGAACATCAATCAACATCTGCAACCGCTTCAAAGGCTGTTACAGTAACAGGTTCTGATAATGATGGTGCTAAGAAAAATGTTATTGTAAATTCAATCCGTATTGCCGATCTTGACAACAAGAACAGAATTACATCTTACTACGGATTTAAGAATTCTGAGGCTAACCAGTCATATTATGTTCAGGTGTATTCTTATGTAATTGTTGATAACGAGGTTACTCTTTCAGAAACACCTGTAGTTATTAACCTGAATGATATCGGTAATAAGACTTATGTACCTCAGCAATGATTAGAAAGGGAAAGTTTATGAAAAAAAATTATGAAACACCCGTTATTGATCTCGTAAGATTTGATTTTGAAACTTTGCTTACTGATTATATTCATCCGAGTAATCCGGAAGATACAGGATCAGCCGGTAATGATGGCAACGATAATGGTGATATGGGTGCTTAAGTGAAATTTGTGCAGAGCAGTGTTTTATATACTGCTCTGCCCGCTTTCAGGTGATTATTATGATTAAATTTAAAAAGACATTTTTATGCTTTTCTGTGGTTGCTTTAATTGTGTTAACCGCTGTGCAACAATGCTTTGCCGCAACATACCTTACATCGGACGGCTTTTACTATCTTCCGGATGATAAATATAATGCTACTGTTTACGGTTGTAATGACAACAAAACAGAGCTTGTTTTTCCCGATAGATTAGATAATTATAATGTTAGGTCAATAGCTGATTATTCATTTATAAATAACGGGAATATTACATCTATTGATTTTACAAATGCAAAATATCTTCGCTCCGTTGGTTATTTATCATTTTCAGGTTGTTCAAATGTCAAATCAATTGTTTTACCATACTGGATTAATTCCTTTGATTTTGGCTCTTTTCAAAATTGTACGGCATTGACTCAAATTGGATTGTATGCAAGAGTAAATAAAATTACAGAACAGTGTTTTTATGGTTGTTCTTCGCTGACTTGTATTGATCTTCCCGATTCCGTAAAATCAATTGAAAGATTTGCTTTTGGAAACTGTAAATCATTATCAGAGGTGTATATTCCTACATCCGTGACTTCTATTGCTTCTAACGCTTTCAGAAACTCTCCGAATGTAACAATCAAGGGCAGTTACGGTTCTTATGCCGAGGAATATGCAAAGGCTAACAATATTCCGTTTGAGGGCATTTCTGCTTATGATGTCGGTGATGTTAATATGGATGGCGGGATTAATATTTTAGATGCAACCCTTGTGCAGAAGTATGTTGTCGGTATTGTTGAACTTTCGGCAGAGCAAAAACATCTTGCTGATTATAACAACGACGGTGACATCACAGTAGTTGACGCAACGGAAATTCAGAAGTTTATCGTTCATTTAAACTAACCAATAAAAAAACAGGCTCACTTTTTGTGAGTCTGTTTTATTTCGGAGGACGCTTTGCCAAAATATTTAATAGCTGATTTTATCGTTGAAATTGAACCAAAATTTGATTACTTAAAAAAATTGTGCGAACCGTTTTTGTATGAAGGGGAGAGAAGTGCAGATTTTTCTGCAATACCGTCTGACTCATACTTAAATTCCCTGTTGAGCCGTATGGTTGAAGGTTCAACCATTGATGAAGCCGAAGAATTTGCAACGGCGTCAATTTTTAACCGCAAAATAATTCACCGTGGCGCTATGCTTGTGCATTCCTCAGCACTTGTTTTTGACGGAAAAGCGTATTTGTTTTCCGCCGATTCAGGCGTCGGCAAATCCACTCATACAAAGATGTGGCTGAAAAGATTCGGCTCAAAAGCTCATATTCTCAATGACGATAAGCCTGTTGTGAAAATTAAAAACGAAGTCCCGCTATGCTGCGGAACTCCGTTTGACGGCGGAAGTGGAATTGCTAACAACGAAACCGTTCCCATAGGCGCTATAATATTCATAGAACGCTCAGACGATAATTTTGTTACAATTCCCGACACAAATGAGATTGTACAAAGACTCTATAAATCAACTGTCAAATTTGTGAATAAGTCAGACGGAATGTCTTTGCTCTCAAATCTCGATAATCTTATTCGTCATACAAAATTTTATGTGTTGCATTGCAATATAGATGAGTGTGCCGTGGATGTTGCCTACAACAATATAATTAAAAACTGCAAATAAAAGACGGTCTGTTCTTGCAGACCGTCTTGTTATATGTATAAAATTGATTACTTGATTTCCTTAATCCAGCCTTCGGGAGCTTCGATTCTACCATCTGAATACCTGTAAGTGTATCGTAAAGCTTCTTTGTAATCGGACCCATTTCATCCATACCGCTCGGGAAACAAATTTCCTTGCCGTGGTCGTTAATTTTGCCGACAGGTGAGATTACGGCAGCTGTACCGCAAAGACCGCATTCTGCAAAGTCCTTAACTTCATCAAAGTAAACTTCTCTTTCTTCAACCTCAAGACCAAGATAATGCTCAGCAACATACATAAGTGAGCGGCGGGTAATTGAGGGGAGAATGCTGTTAGACTTTGGAGTAACAACCTTGTTGTCCTTTGTTACAAAAATAAAGTTAGCACCGCCTGTTTCTTCAACCTTAGTTCTTGTAGCGGCGTCAAGATACATATTTTCGTCAAAACCTTCTGCATGAGCGGTAACAATAGCGTGAAGGCTCATTGCATAGTTAAGTCCTGCCTTGATGTGACCTGTGCCGTGAGGAGCAGCTCTGTCAAAGTCTGAAACCTTAATTGTAATAGGCTTTGCACCGCCCTTGAAGTAAGGTCCTACAGGAGTAGTAAATACTCTGAACTGATATTCTGCCGACGGCTTAACACCGATTACAGGACCGCTGCCGAACATATACGGGCGAATATAAAGTGTTGCGCCTGTGCCGTACGGAGGAACATAATCGGCATTTGCCTTAACAACATTGCAAACAGCCTCAAACAAACTTTTCTTTTGGAAATACAGGCAATCTCAAGACGCTTACAGCTGATCCTCCATTCCTCTCGTCCATTAGGTCAGTCTGAAC
>ENA-OQIW01000033-OQIW01000033.1-human-gut-metagenome-genome-assembly--contig:-NODE-33-length-33522-cov-3.295913_pt1 | contig 33522 bp, 31 predicted proteins | sample MGYA00242586_ERZ504751 | MGnify/ENA primary metagenome ERZ504751 (study PRJEB26092, sample SAMD00036349) | human gut metagenome | host: Homo sapiens | study: EMG produced TPA metagenomics assembly of...
ATTACTTTGAAGAATGTAACACGGGTAAAGGTCTTAAACTTTCAAGAGTGCTGAAGCCGTACCTTAAATACGCACTCCCCGTGCTGATTGTTATTGTGTTCGTTCAAGGCTTTATCGGGTAGGATTAGCAATCCCCTACGGCTCAAATTGTGCAAATTTGTACAATGTTACATTCCTATAAAATAACATATAAAACTAAAAACTGTACAACCATATTCGGCTGTACAGTTTTTTGTTATCTTGTGTTACTTTTTAGACGTGGATTTGTTTTTGTAACATAACCGTCAAACCAGTTGCTACACTTACGCTCGGGCATAGTATGCTTTTGATATTGCAAACTATCTGCACGAATCGGGAAAGCCGACAACCAACTCGGCTATTTACGGTTACAAGAAAGACCCGAACAACAAAAATCATTGGCTGATTGATGAGGAAGCGGCTACAGTCGTCCGCAGAATTTTCCATTTCACAATAGAAGGCTGCGGACCTTATGACATAGCCCGCACGCTGTTTGATGACAAGGTTGAAACCCCGGCTGTTTACTTTACAAAAAAGGAATTGGAATAAGGAAAAACAAAAAGGAGTTTACCCACCCGTTCAGTTGGAGCGGATATGTTGTCCGCAGTATTCTTGCAAAACAGGAATACTGAGGAGACACCGTAAATTTCCGTACGCACAAGGAATCATATAAGGACAAAAGCTCAGTGAAAAATCCGCAGGAGAACTGGCTGATATTCAATGACACGCACGAAGCAATCATTGACCGAGAAACTTGGGAGCTTGCTCAGAAACTGACAAAAACGCCGAGACGTGTTGACACCACCGGAGTGGCGAATCCGCTGACGGGTCTTGTTTATTGTGCCGATTGCGGTGCAAAGATGTATAACCACCGATTTTTCCGAGCTTACTACGCCGATGATAAATGAGTTTATCGACAAAATTTTAGTTCACGCTCCGTATTATATTGACGGAGAACGTATGCAGGAGGTTGAAATCTATCTCAATTTCATCGGCAAGTTTGAAATTCCTCAACCTCAGCTGAGCGAGGAAGAAATTAAGCGGCAGAAGCAGCTGAAACAGCCCGTCTAAAAAGCAGGGAATGCTATCAGTTGATAAAGGCGAGAAAACACAAGGTTGGCGAGCCGTTTTCACTTAGCTGCAAGGGCTGTGACAAGGTATTTGAATCCAAGCACAGCAATGCTTTGCTAAGATTGTGCAGGCTCAGTCAACAGATCACCACCAACCCTGCGTGAAAGGCTGATAATCATCAACTATCATATTCGACACACTCAAACCGGCAAGTGGAGCATAACGGATTATTCAAAGTCTGTAAAGGAAACTTTGGCGCGGTATAAAGCCGCCGTAAAGCAGATAAACGAAAAGAAAAATGAACGGAAGGGACTTCAAAATGAAAAGAAATCCACTTCCGTTTTTAATATCGCCGCACAGTGAGATTGACGGCAAACTGAATGATGAAATCAATGTGCAAGCTGCCCGTGAATATGCCCGCCGCCGTTGCAACCAAACTCAGACGAGAAATACAATGCGGCACGAACACAAGAGAAAAAACAATAGTTTACCGTTAAAAGGAAATTTAAATATTTTTTCAAGCTTGAACAAGAAACGGATTACGACACCTTGCTGTATTGCAGTTTTGCGTTAATCAGATTTTCGTCATGATTATACAACGAGGCAACTTTTCAATGTCGAAGTAATTCAGCACTAATTATGCTAAACCAACATTGTTATTTATTTGACCAATTTAAATATCTTGAATTTAATTAAATTTGACTTCTGACATTATTTTTTGAGGATATAAAGATGATACCAAATAATACGTTCTGTTTCTAATATCGGTGGAATCATAATTGAGAAATTGTTCAGAAGAGATAGGAACGGGTGCAATAAACGTTTTTTGTTCACCTTTTGAAAGTTTAATATACATTCCACAATCATTGTAATACATAACGAGCGGGTAATAAAATTGTAATGAAAAAGCACCTGATTCAATATGAAAAGCTGTTAAATCAACAGTTATTTCATCATCTGTTGTATTGGAAATTATAATTTTTATTAAGCCAAGATTCAAATCTTCACTTTTCAAATAGTCAGAATTTTCTTCCAAATATTCTGATAAATCATCATCATTCATAATGTCCATACGCTTAAGCATGTATGTATCTGTTATAGTGAATTTTGCATTTTGACAAACAAATGAATCGCCCATTTTATATACAACTTTTTCGTTTTGCGGATATTTTGAATTGATACTAAAAAACCTAATGACACCACATATACATAATACTGTTACAATAAGGAGCGTTACAATAACTTTTAAATTATTTTTCTTTCTCATAAAGACTATCTCTCCTGATGATTTTACCCTGCGCTAATTCTATAGTTTCGTCGCAAAGAGCGTTAATCTGATTTTTGTCATGACATGACAGCAACACAACTCTATCGGGAACTTTTGCGGACAAAATCATTTTTTTGACATTTTCACATGAAGCTTCATCCAACGCATTAAAAGGTTCATCTAAAACAAGTATTTGAGGGTCTTCCATCATCGCTGCTGCTATTCCAAGTTTTTGTTTCATACCAAGTGAATATTTTCGGAAACTCTTCTTTTCGTTTGGGTCAAGCCCTACCATTCTCATAGTATCCACTATTTTTTTATCGTCTATTTTCTTTTGTATTTGAGCGAGAATCTTCAAATTTTGAAAACCGGAGTACTCAGAAATGAACCCCGGATTTTCAATTAAAGCCCCAACACTATCAGGAAACGATATGTCTTTTCCTATGATTTTGTTATTTATTTTTACAAAACCACTGGTAGGTAAAATCAGTCCGCAAATTGCACGCATAAGCATAGTTTTCCCCGAACCGTTCTTACCTACAAAACCGTAAATTTTTCCTCCGGAAAGTGATAAATTTATATTTTCCAGTACAAGATTTTTTGATAACTTTTTTGTATAATTACAAATTTCTATATTCATAAATCTCTCCTACTTTAAATAATGTTTTTTCTTTTGATAATTGGCAAGCCTAAAAATAAACATATAACGATTATTAAAAAGGCAACCTCCAGTTCTGTATATATTGATATATTATTTATGGCGCAAAAATCAGTTCTTATCAACATTGAAAAGTTAAACGGCAAAAATTCGCTGCAATAAAACACAGATGTGGTCATAAGGCAGACTATCATCAAAAACGCGACAACAGGTCCAAATGTAATACTGATAATTGCATCAAATGTCATGTGACAAGTTGTAATCATCCAAGGTAACAGTACTGAGGAAATGAAAATTTCTGTCATACTTTTTCCATAAGTGCTTAGCTCCAAAAATTCTTCAGTTATTAAACTGTTTTGAGTTAATGAAAAATTACCGGAAAACAATGTAAAAGCTGTCGAAATTACAAAAAACAGTAAATAGTACAAAGTTGAAGAAACAACACACCAAACTATTTTACTCAACCACCATAAATATCGGGATTTTACCCGCAAAATAAAGGTATCGGCACTTGTCTGCAAATCGTTTGTAATGTATAATCCCACAAACAAATAAGGAAGTACATTAAAAGAAAACCACGTTATGGGAATATCTACACCCTTATTTGCCTCCGGATCAAAAGGGTCACATCCGGCAAAAACATTCATAAAAAAATCCAGAACACCGCAGTCTACAACCGAATTATAATCACTAAAATATAAGCTAATATTATGCCAATACACGAAATCAATAAATATGAACAGCAACGCAGCAAAAATAAAAAATTTACGATTATGTATGATTCCCTCTGTTATATCATGCGAAAGCAAACGAAAAAAAAAGACGAACTTTCAATTTAAAAAAATCCTTTCTTTTCATGAACAATAAATTTAGTACGAATACTATAATTGTCCCAAAAATCAAGAGCCAAAAGTCAATATTCCAATCACCATCAAATGAAACTGCAATACATGTTGTGACCGTCACTAAGAACGGAAATACTTTGTTTATTATACAGCCAAAAGCACATATTAATTCAGAAAAAAATATTGTAGGAATTAAAAGACATACAAAAGTTTTCATCACTACTTTTGCAAAGCCTACATTGCTTATGCATCCTTCACACAGATAATAATAGCTTTCATATGAATTCCAATTAATTACTGTTCGTGAAAAAAATCTCGACATACCAAGAACTGCGACGAGGAATAAAATGCAAAAAGCCACAGAAAAAGCAAGAACTTTCAAACTATTTCTGACAACCAATGTATTTCTAAATCTAAAGCGAATATAGGCATTTGTAAAGTTACTGTTTTTTTCGGAAAATATCGTTGAAAGTAATGCGGCGGTTGGTACAAAAAAGATAGTTGTCGTGTGACCCCCGGCGGCTTCCACAAAATCTGCCATACATATGTTGTCTGTTATATCCATCATATTTTTTTTTAAAAAAGCAAAAAAGTAAAACAATACAAAACTGCAGAGTAAACAGAAAACAACCAAATATTTAAAATATGTCATTGCAACAAAAGTTTTTCTACACGCTTTAAAAAACATCTTTTTTCGCTCCAATAAAATAATACGGAAAAAATGAAAGGCAAAAGAAAATCAAAAATAAAATTGTTACAGAAAAGGTAGTCCCACTTTCACTTGTAGTCGTGACAAGATTTCTGATACTGTAGGCATCAAATCCCAACATTTCAAGACAAAATGATGAAAAAATGTAAATGAAAAAAGGAAAAACAAAAGTCACAAATTTTCTATCTAAAAAGAATGTAATAAACAATGACAAACTTGCTGTTACTCCCGAAAACAAAAATGTGATAAAAATATATATCGATGTATATAATAACGGTTGCACATAAAACAAATCAGCCCATTTATAAGCAGGATATATGTTAGTAAATGTATAAGATGCTTCAGGAAGCATTGTTGGTAAAAACATTGAAGAAATGAGAAAACTAAAAACCATTGGAATAGCAACCACGCAACCACCACTTACGAAAACCGCTATGTATTTTGCTATGAGATAATATTTTTTCTTGGCACGAACGCACACATTTCTTGCATATCCTCTGTTTATATCATCATAAAAGGAACTTCCAAATGGCAAAGTGGCGAGAATTGGAATAGCCATATAAAAAATGTTTTGCTGAAGATAGATATTATGACTGCCAATCCAGTTTGTATATGAAATTTCAAAAAATCCCATTAAATTTTCATCATTTAAAAATTCAGAATTCAACTGCACACAGTATGGTATTCTTTCAATCGAATACCATGTTACCAATGCTAATGAAATTAGCAAAGAAATTAAAAAAAGCCTGTTTTTAAAACTTCTTTTCAGTTCGAATTTAATCATTCCTTGCATTTTATCATTCTCCATTTATTATTCTTCGGATTTGATGACTTGCATAGTTCCTTCTCCTAAAGGATTGCCTGAGAGCACTGTCATCAAATAAAGTTGGTCTTTGTACTCATTAAGTTGTTTGTCCTCAGCAACATATGCTACATTAACATTCAATTTTTTACCGGGTTCAAGTTTTTCTACAAAATAATTTTTTGAAGTCTTTTTCTCACTTGAATTAAAACTTCGTGCTTCGTTATATCCACCGTCTGTACCAAAATGCAAAAGTAAGCTGTTCAATGATACCTCCACATTTTCATTTCCTTTATTCATCATTGTAATGTTAAGCACTACATATGAATATTCATTTGTAATATTTCCTTGGCTATCTTTAATTTCATCCCAGTCCTCAAATGTGTCAAATTCGGGAAGTTCAGCCTTATTTTTTGAAATGCTGATATTATTTAATTTAACATAAATGCTTGTTCTATCGTCGTACATAGTATCGTATTCAGCACCTTCCTCAAGCAGAACACAACTTTTCGATTCAACTGCTGAATTTTCTGTGGAAGAAATAGAATTTTCATTTGCGACCTGTGTTGTTTTTTGCATCAGCATTAGTGTATATATCGTTGATGTCAATAATATCATTTTTTATCAAGTATAAGATGGAAACTATTATAGATGAAGCACAGATGATAATCAAAATAATTACGGTTGTTATTTTTTTATTCAATATATAAACACCTCTATAAGCAACTCCCTACCGCAGTCTAAAAGTCATGCTCTGCGCGCATATATAAAGTCAAAACTTCATTAAAAGGCACAGAGCATAACTTACAAAGCCACAAATATTTTATATGCTGTCAGGACTCCATGCTATGTGGTAACTCACAGCTTCCTTATTCATAATGTAGCCCAAAGTAGCATATTTATAGCCGTCTTCTTTAACATAGTTAGGCAAATAATAATATGTACCCTTTGGTAAATTTTTCATATTCTTAGTTGCCCCATTATAGCTCCATGAACCGTAATATCTGTCTACAGTTTTTACGGAGGAAGTATTCTTATTATTTGTACGCTGAACCCAAGCACTCAGAGAACCTCCTGATGTGCTCTTGTTTTCGCACCAAACAGATGTATAATCTTTCTTCTCACGCCAAATAGATCTGCACGGAGTACCTCCGTTGTTACTTCTCGCACTAATGTTGATAATTGTATCTGAAACATTACCGGCAGAGAATACTGAAAAAGTAAGAGCAGACATCAAAGAAAGAACGACCATACCCAACACAATCATCTTTTTTAGTTTCTTCATCTTTTATCTCCTGTTAATAAAAAATTAAAAGTTTTCAAGATTTGAAATATTAAAACACCGGACTCACTTCATCTCCATTATAGAATATAGTGGTTCAGTTGTCAAGACAAAAAATCTAATCATTTTATAGTGAACTGAACCACTATAGTAGAAGTGGTCTATCATAATATTTATTATCCTGTTTGATAGGTTTTGGAGCAACTACAACCTGTTTACCTGTGATTGTTTCCACCACTTCAATAAAGCTATAACCTTTAACCTCAATTAGATAATTGAGAGCTGTTGTACCTCCAATCCCACGAGAAAACCACATCCATTTTCCGTTTGAAATTTTCAAGCTATCGTGTGTTCGTGTGGCTCAAAGTTTTTAAGATAGGTTAGCAAGTCCATTTTCTTTGCTTCAAGCACTACTTTAGGGTCTATATATGGCACTTATTCATACCTCCATTTCTGTTATTTTATCGCAAAAAGAAAAGCCAAGAAATTTTCATTTCTTGACTTAACTCTTTTGCGTATTATTAAATTGCTTTGTTATTGCGAATATCATTGATTATCTTTGCAATGTTACAAGTTACCTGTCCTGAGCATTGGTGGATATCTTCATTAATTTTGCATTCTTCAACGATTGCAAAATCAACTTGCTTAACCAGTTCTCCTATAGATTTATTTTTCTTTGGATTAATACCAGACACCTGAGTAAACAAATTTCTTATATATCTTTGATTTCCTACCTTTTCGTTAGAAATTATCTCCTTTTCATTTGGTTTAATATATTTCTCATAAGCATCTTTATAATGCAAAAGTAAAAACAATTCAAATGCAGGATTAGATATACCAAGTATATTATTATTTTCTCCAAATGCTACAACTTCATCAAAATCCTTAACTTTTTCTTCGAAAATATCTGCATCAAAAACGATAATCATCCTATCCATTTCAGCATCAAAAGATATATCTGAGTTAAGTTTTTGCTCCTCGGCAAACTCTATAAGTCTTCTGGGGAAAGATATATTCTTATCTTGTTGAGTCTTTTCGAGAAAGCGAATATCAATATTAGGATTAATTCCCAATTCTTTTTTATAGTCAACCAGCTTTTCGAAATACCACGTTTCAGTATTTGCACCTTCACAAATAAAGAAATATTTTCTATAAGGCTCTATAGCCTCATTTGTGTCGCTCTTTCTTTGATTCCAATTATAATAACTTCTTACCGGTGCCATATATTTATTCCTCCGTCAAATCAAAATTAGAAAACACAGGAATTGCACCATAACGCCCCTCAAGATAAGCTTTGCTCAATGTTTTATCATATCTTTCTTTGAACTTATCCAACGAATAAACATTACTTGTGTTATTTCCATCTCTTTCAACAAACCATATTTCATCACGTCTAAAAAGCTTTTGCTCCATAATAGATGCTTCGTGGGTTGTAAACAACAACTGAGTTTTATGGCCTTTATGGAAATTCATAAAAAGCTCAAGAAAATGTTCTGTAAGTTTTGGATGAAGACTTCTTTCTAATTCATCAACAACATAAATAATGTCATCGTTTTTGTTAAGTAACATATCGAGTAAATCGAAAATTCTTCTTGTACCATCTGATTCTTCATCGAAATTAAAATCATAAAATGATTTTCCATGATAGAGTTTCAAAGTAGATACAATCGGTTCATCGTCATCCAAAGTAACAGTAAAAAAGCTTTTGTCAGTTCTCATGGTCATTCGTGCCGAAGAATATAATGACTTGTGAGCCATCTTGTTTCGTATGTCCTTCATAACTAAATCAAAAACCTTAGCCGGTAAAGCTTTTCTAAATTCCTCAAAATCAGTTTTTTCAACTCTAACTTTATCAATACCAGTATCAAAGGTTTTTATTAATTTATTGATTAACTCTAAGGATGTTTCATCATTATAATATTGAAAGTTATCAAAAGAAGTATTAGGCTTAACGATAATTATGTTTTGTGATAACCAACTATAAACCTCCTTGAAGAAAACCAGCTTGGAGTCTTCAGAATATTTTTTGTTTCTATTCATTTCCGTAAGAAACAAAATTGATTCATTACCATCAAAATCATCAGTATATGTTTTGAATTTTGCTTCATCAATTTTGTTTAATTTTACATCTTCGCCCAAGTGTGGAAATTTTTCTTCTTCATTTCTTTCAAATAAACATTTTGCATTACCATTTTGATAAAGCTCATATAACCACTCAGATGTGATTCTTCGTTGATTTAATAAAGCCGTAAAACCATAAGCATAGAATTTATCACCAATCGTGAACTGAATTTCAAACGAGCTATTCTTATTTATATTTTCTTCCTTACATTTACAAAACCATTTTGTAGCTACCATAGGAATTGTATCATTAAGCGTACTTTTCAAAAACCAAAAAAAATCAATAAGATTAGATTTACCTGCCGCATTAGCACCATAGATTACTGCGTATTTAAGTATATTCGTACTTTTAATTTTAACCCTATGATCAGTGCCTTTTTGAATTTTTGTAGAAGAAATCATAGTCATCTCTGTTGGTTCAGAAAACGATTTAAAATTCTCAACTGTCACTTTAATAAGCATTATCAATCTCTCCTTCTTATTTAATATTGTAAAGGAGAATTACAAAAAAGTCAATATGTATCCGTTTATTTGGAGAAATTTTCTCTAAATGACCTATTTGTCTCGACAAACTTAACCATAGAGCGATTGTTTTTGATGAATTTTACATTTCATCTTGTTCGCTTTCTTTTCTTGTATCTTGTTTTCGATTCACCCTCATCAGGCTCACCTGTAACAATCTCATTTTCTTTTTACAACTATCACCTCTTCTTAATTTTTACTAAAAATTGTTTTTATCACCTCACTTTGGTTATACGGTGAATATGTTATTGGTTTAGCATATATTTTTTGCATAGTGTTATTATATATCACATTATGCAAAATTGTAAATATAATTTTGAACGTTGTTTTATTTTTGTAAAATCTGGCAATATAAAATACTTATATTTATACAAATTACCTGTTAATAGACTTTTACGACCTAAATTTGGGTATAAAAAAAGAGCCTACTGGCTCGTAACATAACTATTTATAATTCGACATACTTCTTTATGTATAATTTGTTTTGACTCATACGATGGTACACTTTTAGTGAACTACTCACCTGTTTCGGGTTGGATGTTAGATTACTTCTATAAATTTGCAACGGGAACATTTAAAAGCGGAATGAACTCAGAACAGGTTTCGGGAGTGCTTAACGACCTTATGGCATCGCCTGTTGAGATGATTATATGGCTTGCGATAATCGTTGTATTCGGATTTTTTGTATGCAGTCGAGGACTTCAAAAAGGCATTGAAAAGGTCAGCAAGGTTATGATGGTTGCGTTGCTTGCGCTGATTATTATTCTTGCAATCAACAGTATGATGCTTTCAAATGCGGGAGAAGGCCTGAGCTTTTACCTTGTTCCCGATTTTGGAAAGGTTAAAGATGTAGGACTCGGCAAGGTAATCACATCTGCAATGAGTCAGGCGTTTTTCACACTCGGACTCGGAATCGCATCAATGGAAATTTTCGGCAGTTATATGAACAAAGACCGCACGCTTTACGGTGAGGCTGTTCAGATTTGTGCATTGGACACTTTTGTTGCAATTGTTGCCGGACTTATCATCTTCCCTGCTTGCTTCTCATTTGGCGTTCAGCCGACCAAGGACCTGCCCTTATTTTTGTGACGCTTCCGAATGTTTTCGTAAATATGACGGGCGGTCGGATTTGGGGTACGCTTTTCTTTCTGTTTATGACATTTGCAAGCTTTTCAACGGTTATTGCCGTGTTTGAAAACCTTGTTGCTTTTCTTACCGACACATTCGGCATGAGCAGAACAAAGGCGTCAATCATCAACGGAATTATTATGTTCTTTGCGTGTCTGCCGTGTATTTTCGGATTCAACATTTGGAGCGACTTCAACATTCTCGGCAAGGGTGTGCTTGACCTTGAGGACTTCGTTGTCAGCAACCTTCTTCTTCCAATCGGCGCAATGGTTTACCTCCTGTTCTGCACAACAAAATTCGGCTGGGGCTTTGACAATTACTTTGAAGAATGTAACACGGGTAAAGGTCTTAAACTTTCAAGAGTGCTGAAGCCGTACCTTAAATACGCACTCCCCGTGCTGATTGTTATTGTGTTCGTTCAAGGCTTTATCGGGTAGGATTAACAATCCCCTACGGCTCAAATTGTGCAAATTCGTACAATGTTAGGTCGGGCAAACAATAGTATATAGAACAAAAACTGTACAACCATAATCGGCTGTACAGTTTTTTTATTTTTGCGGTAGAACCGCATTACAGAAAGGCTTATTTAATTGAATCAATCCATTTTTGAATTTCAGACTTTGGTGTACGCAGAACCGATTCATCAAAACGGATATTCATTCCCTGCTTTACATCGGCTGTACCGCAGGCATTTGCAAAATCTTTGAATGTGTGACCAATCCAACCGCCGTTGGTTGCAAACGGATAAACCGTCTTGCCCGAAAGGTCATTTTCCTTGAGAAATGTGTGCATTGCAGGAGCAAAAGTGTACCACCAAACAGGTGTTCCGAGAATTACCTCGTCATACTTGCTGAGGTCAATATTAAGCGGTTTTATTTCGGGACAATATCCGCTGTTCACTTCATCCTGTCCTTGATTTACAACCGAGTTGTAGTCGCCGTCATACGGAACAACAGTTCGATTCTTGCAATATCAGCACCCGTGCTTTTCTGAATCATCTCGGCAATGCTTTTTGTGTTGCCACGATATGAATAATAAACGATAACTTTTTTCATATTCAGAAGCCGCCTTTCGATTAACCGAGTTTATTATATTCTTCATCGGTTACGGGTTCGCACCACTCGTTTGAACATTCTTCGCCCGGCATTTCGGTTGCGATGTGTGAGAACCAGCTGTCCTTTTTAGCACCGTGCCAATGCTTAACCTCGGCTGGAATTACGATTACCTTACCCGGTGTAAGGCTTACAGCTCTTTGCCCTCTTCCTGATACCAACCCTCACCTGCTGTGCAGATGAGGAGCTGACCGCCGCCGCTCTTTGCGTGGTGAATGTGCCAGTTGTTACGACAACCAGGTTCAAATGTTACATTTAAAAGGTGAAGTCCGTCCTCGGGCTTTGTGAGTGGATTTAGGTATGACTCTCCGATAAAATACTTTGCATAGGCTGTGTTTGGAGTGCCTGTGCCGAATGCATTCTGCTTTTCAAATTCATCCTTGTCTGCAATTTTCATAATATTATCTCCTTGTGTAATTAAATTTTTTTAATCCAATCATTAACAATGCCTTCTGCCTTATCGGCATCACTTCCGAACACGGGAAGTCCGTTTGTTACGGTTGCACCTTTGGCAGTATTTTTAATATCATTGACTGTGTTTGAAAGTCCGCTTCCCTCGTGAGTGCAGAACGGATGAATTGTTTTGCCCGTAAAATCAAATGCTTCAAGGAAAGTATAAACCGCCATAGGCATTGTTCCGCAGTAGTTTGGATAGCCGAGATAAATTTCATCGTAATCGTCAAGATTCGGCAATGAAACAAGTTCGGGTCTTGCCTTTGATTTAAGGTCTTTAACCGACTGAGCAACACATTCCTTGTAGTTTGCGGAATACGGAACTTTCTGCTCAATTTTAAACATATCGGCTTCTGTGAGGTCTGAAATCATTTTTGCAACCTTTTCGGTGTTGCCGACTTTTACATAGCGGTACTGACCGCCGAAATAATTTTCATCTGCTCGTGAATAAAATGCAATTAACTTTGCCATTGTAAATCTCCTTTGTTTCAGAATTTTTACTATTTTTCAGTTTGTTTTTTACTTTACAGGAATATATTACACCCTGAAGTTGACTTTAAGTCAAGAGGCATTTTTGATTTTTTCGTATAATTTTTAATTAACTGCATAGGTTGCTTTCCGTACAACACTCTTAGCTTAAATATTCTGCTGTTACTTGTGGGCATCCGATGAACTCCTCTATTTAAAATTGCAAAAGCAATCGCTATACTTACACTCGGGCATAGTATGTTTTGATATTGCAAACTATCTGCACGAACGGAGAGTTGCGGTACACCGCAAAAAAATACTGTACAACCGAGAAAGGCTGTACAGTATCGGATTTATTCTTTATAAGAAACTATTTCTTTTCGGTAAGAAGCTTATTGAGTTCGTCCATAAAGGTGTTAATATCCTTGAACTGGCGATAAACTGACGCAAAACGGACATATGAAACCTCGTCAATATTCTTGAGCTGATCCATTGCAAGCTCACCGATTTGCTTTGAAGTGATTTCACGGTCAAGGCTTGACTGAAGCTGAGCCTCAATATCATTGACCATATTTTCAATCTGTTCAATTGAAACGGGACGCTTCTCACAGGCACGGAGAATTCCACCTGTAAGCTTGTTGCGGTCAAAAACCTCACGGGATTTATCACGCTTAACAACAATTATCGGAACAGTTTCAATCACCTCATGTGTGGTAAAGCGTTTGCCGCATCTCAGGCACTCTCTTCTTCTGCGGATTCTTTCGCCGTCATCGGCAGAACGAGAGTCGATAACCTTGCTTTCTTCATAACTGCAATATGGGCACTTCATATGAAAACCTCCGAATAATTATTCCCTAAAATAATTATAACATACCGTTTTCAAATTTCAAGTATAGAAAATTTACAATTTAATTACACTTTTATTGCATCAGAGATTGCGGTAATGCTTAACATTTCTCTTCTTTTTTTTACGCTTACCGTGAATTTTTGAAATAATAAGGTAAATGATGAGAACAAGAATGATAAGAGCGATAATCACGATAAACCAATAGGACTGAAATACTGTGCCGATGATGTTGAACACATAGAGAATTCCGCTGCGTTCAATCTTTTCGCCTGCAACAACATTAACCTCGGCAAGCTTCTGCTTTTCGCTGTTTGCATCTGCTTTGTAATAGATTGTTGCCTTGCCGACTACCGAGCCTTTGTCAAGCGGTGCGTCAACGCTTTCGGGAACATCCTGTTCAATAATTATATTCTCATCTGTGCAGTCTTTCGGAACAATTGCACTGAGGTCGGTTTCGGGATAAAGCAATGTACTGTTTTTGCCCCATGCAAGGTTAACCTTTACTTCGCAAAGCGGCTTTGACGAGGTGGCTACCGTGTTCATTTCAAGACTTGTCAACGCCCAGCGGAAAAGGTCTGCCGCATCGGTCATTGTTGCGTAGTCCTCGGTCACACCTTCCTCATACGGTGCGTGAAGGAGAATTGCCATATATGAATAGCCGTCTGCCGACGCTGTCGTTACAAGACATCTGCCTGCCTCGTTAGTCGTACCCGTTTTGATGCCCTTTGCATACATATAGTAATACTCACCGCCACGGTTGGCGTCAATGAGGTAATTGGTTGTTACAAGGGCTGTATCGTCACCGTCACAAGTGTATGTACAGGTATTTGTGATTTCTTCAAAGCGAGGAAGAGTGAGCGCATAGGTTGTGATTTTGTACAAATCACGGGCGGTTGTATAGTGGTCGGGATCGTGAAGTCCGTCAGGATTTGCAAAATGAGTGTTTTCGCAACCAAGCTCCTTTGCCTTTTCATTCATCAGCTTGACAAAGTTATCAACATTGCCTTCACCGATATAATCGGCAAGAACCATTGCGGCATCGTTACCCGAGGGAACCATCATGCTGTAAAGCAGATCGATTGCAGTCATACTCTTGCCGACATGATTTTCAACATTCGCAAGGGAACTGCCTGTGTTTTTGAGAACATCAAGAACCGACTGCTTAATCGGAATTTTTGTATTATCAAGATCGGCAATGTTTTCAACCGCAATTATGTAGGTCATAATTTTTGTTGTTGACGCAGGGTAACGCTTTGAGTCGGCGTCTTTTTCATACACGGTCTGACCTGAATCCATATTTACAAGAAGGATTGAGTCCGACTCGGTTTTTACATCATTAGGATAGGACGCAGCACCTGCCGATGTGAAAGCGGAACAGATAATGATGCAAAGCATACAGAGAAGTTGAAAGTGTTTTGGTTTATGGTTTTTCTCATTTACTTAATTCTCCCATTTATAGTTTTTCAGTTTAAAGCATTTTGTCCGCCACGCTCAAACAGGCGGTCTACCTCTGCTTTTAACAATCGTATTTCATCGTTTCGGATATCGCCGTAACGGTCCATTATGCAGTCTGCAATTTTTTGAGAAAGTTCAAGGCTTTTCGTGTCGGCAAAATCGGCAATTGACATCTGCGGAAGTCCGTGCTGTCTGTGACCGAAAAAGTCGCCGGGTCCTCTCATTTTCAAATCTTCATCGGCAATGACAAAACCGTTGTTTGTTGAACACATGACCTCAAGTCGTTCTCTTGTTGTCTTACTGCCCTTGTCGCTGATGAGAATACAATAGGACTGCGAACTGCCTCTGCCAACCTTCCCCTCAGCTGATGAAGCTGTGAAAGTCCGAATCTTTCGGCATTTTCAATCACAATAACCGTAGCATTCGGAACATCAACGCCGACTTCTATTACCGTTGTGGCAACAAGAACGGAATACTCATTCTCGACAAACTTACGCATAACCTCGTCTTTTTCATCGGACTTCATCTGTCCGTGAACTATGCCGACTGCTATGTCAGGAAATTCCCGCAACATCAAATCTGCGGCATATTCTTCGGCTGACGCAACATCGTCAAGCTCGCCTTCTTCAACAAGGGGACAAACTATATACGCCTGTCTGCCGTGTTTTACTTCACTGCGGATAAAGTCATACACTCCGCCACGCATTGCAGAAGTTCGCAACACGGTTTTCACGGGTTTTCTTGACGGCGGAAGTTCGTCAATTATTGAAATGTCGAGGTCGCCGAAAATGATAAGTCCGAGTGTTCTCGGAATCGGGGTGGCACTCATAACAAGCAGATGCGGATTGTTGCCCTTGCCGAGAAGCTTTGCTCTTTGCGCAACGCCGAATCTGTGCTGTTCGTCGGTTACGGCAAGCGCAAGATTTTTAAATTCGGTTTTATCGGTAATGAGAGCGTGTGTTCCGATTACCATATCAATCGAACCGTCTGCAAGTGATTTTCTGATTTGTTTTTTTTCGGATTCCCTTAGTGTGCCTGTCAGCAGACCAACCTTGATATCCGTATTTTCAAAAAGCTTTTGAAATGTTTTGTAATGTTGTCGGGCAAGGATTTCAGTCGGCGCCATAAATGCGGTCTGAAATCCGTTTTTGGCAACCGTGTAGCAGACCGAGCTGCCACAGCCGTTTTGCCCGAACCTACATCGCCCTGAACAAGTCGGTTCAGCGGAGATGATTTGTTGATTATATCGTTTATGCAGTCCGACACCGCCCGTTTTTGGGCATTTGTCATTGTGAACGGCAAAAGCGATTCAAATTCTTTTGAATAATCCCTTGTGATTTCAAGAGAGGTTACTCCCCTGCTGTGGTCACGCAGATTTCTCATTCCGAGGTTCAGCACAACAAGTTCTTCGGTAACAAGCCTTTTTCGGGCTGCTTCAAGCTGTTGGCGGTTCTTCGGAAAGTGAATGTCAAACAACGCCTGTCTGAGTGAGCAAAGGTCAAATCTTTCTCTTATGGCATCGGGCAAAGGATCCTTAATTTTTGAAGGCAGCATTGAAAGTGCCTGTCGTACGGCTGATTCAACCGATTTACTCGGAAGTCCTGCCGTTTGTCTGTAAATCGGACGAATTTGTGTTCCTTTGACAGCAGGAGCAAAAGTCGGAGATACAATCTGCATTCCGTAACTGTCGGATGAGATTTTTCCGTAAAAGAAATATTCTCCGCCCTGTCTGAGCATTGAGCTGATGTATTTATTGTTAAAAAACACAAGCTGAATTGAACCCGTTTCATCATAGACTGCGGTTTTGGAAATAATTCTTCCGCCGCTTATTCGGGTATCGTTTACAGATGTTGCGACAACAGCCTTTATGCAGACGGTTTCACCGTATTCAAGCTCGTCAATATGCTTGATGTTGCTCCAATCCTCGTATGTTCGTGGATAGAAATTAATCAAATCTCCAACGCTTTTAATCCCGAGTCTTGCAAAAAGTGCGGCACGCTTTTCACCTATTCCGTTCAAATTTGTAACGGGAGTTTTATAAAGTGATGTCATACCGCACCTCCGTTATACAAAACGGGAGCATAACCGTAAAAATTATGCTCCCTGAAAAAATCCGATTTAATGCTTATTCTACGCTGAGAATAAAGTAGTAAACAGCTGGTCGCCCTTTACAAGAGTAATATCGGTTCTTGAACCGAACTTTTCACGAAGCTCTCCGTATGCCTTTTCTGCCTCTTCCTCACTTACATCCTCACCGTAGATAAGAGTAATGAATGAAGTGTCACGGCTGACCATATCCTTTGCAAGCTTGACAAGAGCCTTAACTGTGCTCTTTTCTGTGATTGTAAGCCTGCCGTTTTCAAGAGCGATAATGTCGCCCTCTTTGATTTTCTTACCGCCAAATTCACTGCTTCTTGCGGCAAAGGTTACAAGACCTGTGCCCACAGACGCAAGTGCGTCCGTCATAAGCTGTGCGTTGCTTTCGGCAGAAATCTCGGGATCAAAGTTGAGCATTGCCGTCATACCCTGCGGAATTGTTCTTGTCGGAACAATGATGACATTTCTGTCTTTTACCATCGGGATTGTCTGCTCTGCGGCAAGAATGATGTTTTTATTGTTTGGAAGAACGAGAACATTCTTGGCAGGAGTTGCCATAATTGCCTCATAGATATCGTCTGTACTCGGGTTCATACTCTGACCGCCCGAAACAACATTGTCACAACCGAGGTCTTTAAAAAGGTCTTTAAGACCGTTACCTGCGGCAACTGCAACAAAGCCGAAATCGTTTTCTGGTTCTGCGGGAACAAACTTTTCCTTTTCAGCCTTTTTCTTTGTTGACTTGACATTCTTGTGCTGTTCCTTCATATTCTCAACCTTAACCGTGAGAAGCTGACCGAACTCAAGTCCTTTTGAAAGAGCATTGCCCGGCTGTTCCGTATGAACATGAACCTTGATAATCTCATCATCATTTACAACAACTACGCAATCACCGATTGATTCAAGATAACTGCGAAGCTCGCCGATTTCGGTTTCAATCTCGGCATTTCTGCCAACGATGAACTCTGTGCAATATGTGAATCTGATATCATCGTCAAATTCAGCGGCGGCACTTTCAAATGTGCTGACGGTTGCAGGAGCTGTGTCATCGTCAGCTTCAATCATAATGCCGTTCTTAATTACAGAGAGCATACCCTCAAAGATTACGCAAAGACCCTTACCGCCTGCGTCAACAACGCCTGCCTTTTTAAGCACTGGCAAAAGCTGAGGAGTGATTGCGAGCGCCTCGTTAGCCTTGTCAACGATTGTCTGCCATACAGACACAACATCTCTGTCATACTTAGCGGCTTCGATACCTGCCTCATAAGCCATTCTTGCAACCGTGAGAATTGTTCCCTCTGTCGGTTTCATAACAGCCTTGTAAGCGGCGTCAACACCGATTCCGAGTGCTGCGGCAAGATTTTTGCCGTCAACTTCTTCAATGTCTTTAAGTCCCTGGCAAAGCCACGGAAGATTAGTGAAGTGATAACACCCGAATTGCCTCTTGCTCCACGGAGCATTGCAGAGGCTGTGATACCTGCGGCATCACCTGCACAGGTACCGTCAAAATCTTCAAGCGCTGCAACAGCCGCATTGACTGTCATTGACATATTTGTACCTGTGTCTCCGTCTGGTACAGGGAAAATATTAAGATCATTTATACTGTTTTTTTGGTTTGAAATATTATTCGCACCCGAAATAACAGCCTGTTTGAGAATTTGTCCGTTTATCATTTAGGCACATCCTTTTAATGTACATTTCTTAATCAACTGCATAAGCCGATTTTACACCGACAAACGCAGTTTTACAATAATTCACATTATAACATTATACATTATCAGCTTGTTTTTTGCAATAGTATAATACACTAATTATCTGCAAAAAAAGCCGACTTAATCGGGATTGTTTCATATTTTTTGACAATTGGAAACAATTTACTTTATGCTGATTTGTGTTATTCAATACGCATTGACTCGGCTGAAACACACTTTCCGCTTTTGTCATCAACATCAAAAAGCGTACATTCCATTTTGCATTCTCCGCTTGCAAGGTCAAAGCGCTGCGGAAGCTTATTTTTCAGCTTTGCAATTATAATTTCGCTCTTTACACCGAGAACGGAATGGATTGTACCCGTCATTCCCGTGTCGGTTATGTAGCCGGTTCCCTTCGGAAGAACCTGTGCGTCCGAGGTCTGAACATGGGTGTGTGTTCCGAACATTGCGGAAATTCTGCCGTCAAGGTAATAACCCATTGCCCTTTTTTCACCAGTTGCCTCTGCGTGAAAATCAACAATTATGATTTTGCTTTCAGCCTGTTTAATCATTTTATCTACACATTCAAAGGCGCAATTCAGGTTGTTATCCATATAGGAATTACCCATAATATTTATAATCGACACAATTCTTCGCCCTGTGTCAACATTAATTATACCTTTGCCGGGTGTTGAATTTTCGGGAAAATTGGCGGGTCTGACAATGAAGGGATTTGAGTCAAGGCAGTCATAGACTTCTTTTCTGCGGAAAGAATGGTTGCCGAGTGTAATTGCATCAACTCCGCTGTCAAAAAGATGCTTTGCAGACACGGGAGTCAATCCGTTGCCGTCAGCGGAATTTTCACCGTTGCAGATTACAAAATCAACGCCTTTCACCTTTTTGAGCGTGGGAAGATTGTTGCGAAGAAATTCACAACCGATACTGCCTACGACATCACCTATACATAAAATTCTCATAGTTATCCCTCCGTTTGTGTCCGATTGCAAAATTTCAGTCGTTCAAAGCAAAACATACAGATTGATTATAACACAACTTTTCTATTCTGTCACATCAAAATCAACCTGATCTGCAATATTTTCGTTAAAAATATAATCTGTTATCACCCTGTAGCCGTCTTTATTTTCTTTAACAGAAATTTGTTTTGAAATAACCTTGCTTTTATTCTTTGTAAAAATCTCATAGAGAATACAATCAGCCTTTGCAATCTCCTCAGCCTTGTTTTTACTTACAGAGTTTTCGGTTGTTACAAGTTCACGGTCGGTTCTGATTTTAAGTCCTACCGGCAGAACAACATCATTTATAAACAGATTTTCTCCGTGAACTGTGCTTACAAAATTGTCGTAGTTTTCAAAGGCAAGGTTACAGGGAAAATCAAGCCATAAAAATCTGAAATTTTTTCTGTCAACATAATTTTCACCAGCGTAACTGTAAGTCACTTTTTTCGGAATTGAAAGCGTTTGCTGTTCGGTAATGTCGGCATAAACCTTTGCGTTTGCTCTCAAGTAACGCATATCGCCCTGCTTGGTTTCGTCAAGCCCGCTGACAAGAATCTGACCGTTCACAACTCCGCTGCCCTTTGTAACAACAGGTCTGCCGTTATATGCCTGAATCCGTGTTATGACTCCGTCCTTAATGGCTTTTACATTGCAAGGATTTTTTGAGGTGTCAAGCTTCGGCTTTTTGTAGGTTTCCTTAACTTCAACCGTGACAAGACTGCCCGTTATGTTTATGCTCATCCAGCGAATATCGTCACATTTCAGCTGAATATTGCGTTCTATCTGATCTGTATCGAGATTGTTTTTCCACACACCGACAGAAATCCCATTATCACCAAGTAACGATTTAAGATATGTATTGCTGATTTCCTCTGTACCCGAAATTTTTACCGACCAGATAAAATTTGAAAGAAAAATACAGAGAATAATTCCGCATACCGCACCTGCAAAAAGTCCTGTTCTCTTCTTATAGCGGTTAATAATAAACGGCAGTCCGTGTTTGGCTGTTATTCTTGTTTTAACCCTTGATTTGCGTGCAAGGATTCTGATTTTTTTGTAGTCGGAAAGGTACATTGAGGCTGATATTGCGTTCTTTTTCGGAACGGGATTCCAAAGATTCACACCGTTTTTTGCGGTTATGTTCATAAATCTTTCGGGAAATTTTCCGCTTGCGGTAAAGTCCACACTTCCTCTGAGAAAGCGTATTATTTTAAGGAGCATAGTTTCACCTCACGAAAGAAAGTTGATGTCGGTTACAAAGCCTTCAATTTCAACGCAGGAGCTTGAAATGCACTTCAATGTCATTCCTCTCCCGCAAAATGAAATTACGGTTTTGCAGGTATTAATTTTTATGCTTTCGCTGTCATAGAGCAAAATTCCCGTTGACCCCTCAACGGTTATTCTGCGGTTTCCGAGCATCTCTATATACGGCATTGTTCCCATATCAAACATCGGAGAAGGCAATCTTTCGTTTTTATTCGGCAATTCGTTTCTTCTTTGGCAAAAAAATCTCCCCTGTTTTCGTTTCTCATTTATTTTTATGCAACTGCCGTCATATATATTAATTGGTGATTAATATGTTCCTGAGTAAAAGTGCCGTAAAGGCGGTGAATATTTTTAAAGCAATCGGAATTTTTCTTTTATGCATTACGGCTCTTTTGTTTTCAAAAGAATGTTCAAAGGGTGCTGAAAACGGCATAGGCTTGTGCCTTTCAACGCTTGTACCGTCACTTTTCCCTTTCATGGTGCTTGCATCATATATTACAGATAGCGGTCTTGCAGAAAAAATCGGCAGACATCTTTCATGGCTGACAAAACCGCTTTTCAGACTTGACGGTTGCTTTGCATCGGCAATAATTCTCTCGCTTGTCGGAGGTTATCCCGTTGGTGCAAAGACGGTAAATTCGCTTTATAAAAAAGGTGCGGCAAGTGAAAGTGAGTGTAAACGGGCAGGTCTGTTTTTGGTGTGTTCGGGTCCGGGATTTCTTGTGAATTTTATCGGTGTACAGCTTTATTCATGCATTGAAGTCGGGCTTATTATATTTGCCTCCCAATGCATCTCTGTTTTTATACTTGGATTTGCTTTAAAATTCGTTTGCAGAAACAAACTTGATGATAATTCCAATTCAGAAACATTAATAAGCACTCCGCAAAAAGGCGACGCACTTGTAAAGTCTGTTCTTGACGGTGCAAGGGGAATGTTTGCAATCTGTGCATTTGTTGTGCTGTTTTCGGCATTTACTGAGATTTTCTGCTCACACATTACGGATGAAAATATTCAAAAACCGTTTTTGATACTCACGGAAGTTTGCAATGCGGTTACTGCGGTATCGAAAGATTTGCCGATTGAGGTTGTTGCATTTTCGGCAGGATTCGGCGGACTTTGCATACATTTTCAGATTTTCTCGGCACTTGGAGATATTAAGGTGAATAAACTATTATTTTTCTTTTGCAGAATTTTGCAAGGATTTATCACCGCATTGCTTACGCATTTAGGAATAAAACTTTTCTCAGTCACAACCGATGTTTTTTCAACATCAACGGTTGAAAATTTCAGTTTTTTCGGAGGAACTGTCCTTTCGGGAGCGGCTTTGCTTTTTACCGCTTTATGCTTTTTATATTCACTAAAAAATTACAAAGAAAATTGACGGAGGTTACTTTATGTGCGGAATAGCAGGATGGATTGACCACTCACAGGATATGAGCGAAAGAATCGATTTGCTCAACAGAATGTCTGAAACGCTTGACAGGCGAGGTCCTGACGAAAACGGTTTGTACATTAACCGAGGGGCGGCGCTTATGCACAGGAGGCTTGTTGTAATTGACCGTGAAAACGGCAAACAACCGATGTCTGTTCGTCATAAGACACGACCTATGTCATTGTCTATAACGGCGAACTCTATAACACAGCCGAGCTTCGTGAGGAGCTGAAAGCATCGGGTTTTCATTTCAGAGGTCACAGCGACACGGAGGTTGTGCTGAAATCGTACATTAAATACGGTGCGGACTGCTGCAAAAAGCTGAACGGAATTTTTGCCTTTGCAATCTACAACACAAGCGACAAATCTCTGTTTTTGTGCAGGGACAGAATCGGCGTTAAGCCGCTGTTTTACTATGAATACAACGGCGGATTACTGTTTGCGTCAGAAATAAAAGCGTTGCTTGCAAGCAAGGTTGTAAAGCCTCAAATTGACGAACAGGGACTCAATGAAATTTTCTTTTTAGGGCCCGCAAGAACGCCTTCGTTCGGAGTTTTCAAGGGAGTATTTGAGCTTAATCCGGGCGAATGTGCAATGTATAGGCACTCAAAGCTTCGCCGAAAAAAATACTACACCGTTGAGGCAAAAGAGCATACAGACAATGAAGTAACTACCATTGAAAAGACGAGATATCTGCTGACTGATGCAATTCAGCGACAGCTTGTGAGTGATGTTCCGCTGTGCTTTTTCCTTTCGGGAGGGCTTGACAGCAGTATAATTGTCAAGACCGCATCAATGTACAACAAGGAACACAAACTCGGCAAAATCAACACCTACTCGGTTGAATACCGTGACAACGAAAAATATTTTCAAAAGAGCAATTTTCAGCCTACTCCCGACTACGAATTTATTTCGATGATGTCAAAAAATGCCGACACAAAGCACAGGGAAATTGTCCTTGACAACACGCTTGTGTGCGACGCACTTTATGAAAGTGTTCAGGCAAGGGATTTGCCGGGATATGTTGATGTTGACTCGTCACTTTTGCTCTTCTGCAAAGAAATCAAGCAAAACTACACCGTTGCACTTTCGGGAGAATGTGCCGATGAACTTTTCGGCGGATATCCGTGGTATCACAACCATGAAATACTTTTTGAGGATTGTTTTCCGTGGTCAAAAAGTCAGGATATTCGCAGGAGCATTCTCAAGGACGGTGTGCTGAAAAACGGCGAGGAGTATGTCAGACAAAGGTATCTTGACACAATAAGCCTTGCCCCAAAGCTTAAAAGCGACACCGACCTTGACAGGCGAATGCGAGAGATGTTCTACCTGAATTTTTACTGGTTTATGCAATGTCTGCTTGAGCGAAAAGACAGATGCTCAATGTTCAGCGGGCTTGAGGTAAGAGTGCCGTTCTGCGATTACAGACTTGTTGAATATGCGTACAATATGCCGTGGGAATTAAAGGCATGGGGCAACCGTGAAAAGGGAATTGTGCGAAAGGCTTTTGAGGATATTCTGCCCGAAGAAATTTGCTGGCGAAAGAAAAGCCCGTACCCGAAAACGCACAATCCGATTTACTTCAACGAGTGTGTAAAAAGGGTTAGAAAAATTCTTAAAAAGCGTTCAATTCTAAACGAACTGCTTGACCGAAAAGGGATTGAAGATATCATTGAAAATCCCGATAAAATCACAAATCCGTGGTACGGTCAGCTGATGAAAGCACCGCAGATTCTTGCGTATATAATCGAACTTGACTACTGGTTTGATAAATATAATGTTGAAATAGTGTAACGGTTATGTTAAAATCGGAGTGTAAAAAGCATTGGGAGATGTAGAAAATTAGCCGTAAACAATATATTAAACTGACCGATTTCTTCAAGAATAACAAATCCGCAAAAAATGTGTTGAAATTTGTATATAAAATTTTTCCGCTGACAGTATTTGCAAGCTATCCGATTTTGCTTGTATATACATTTTTGTGGCAAAAAGATTTGTTTTTAAAGTCGCTGACTGTGCCTGCGGGGGTGTTTTTGGGAATAACACTTCTGCGAATTATCATAAAAGAAGAACGCCCGTATGTGCGGTACGAAGTTGCGCCTGTTTTTGCAAAGAACAGCAAGCCCGACAGTATGCCGAGCCGCCACACCGCAAGCGCATTCATCATTGCAATGGCAATTTTGCGGTTCAATGTGTGGGCAGGAATTGCATACCTCTTCATTGCGGTTATAATTTCCGTGTCAAGAGTGTGTGCAGGAGTGCATTATGTGCGTGATGTCATAGTCGGCGCAGCAATAGCAATCCTCTGCGGAATTGTATTTTTGTTTTTGGTGTTTTAATATATAATTGTGCAGACGGTAACAATGTTACGCTCAATCATAATTTTCAATTTAAAAAGCCACAGCAGAAAGTAAAAAATCTGCCGTGGCTTTTGTTGAGTGAAAATATTTATAAAACTTATACGGGTATTTTTACAATAGTTTTCTGAATGTATGTAGCATCTCGAACATCAATCACTCCGTCACCGTTGCAATCAGCAAGCAATTTTTGGTCATCAGTAAGCGTTGCTATACCCACAACATACTTTTGCAATAATGTTGCATCAGCCACAGTTACTGAATTGTCAAGGTCGATGTCGTTTGTTATTCCCGATGTTACATGAAATTGTACGGTTTCAGTATTTATACTTCCGTAATTATTAACGCAACTTACAAATACACCATAATCTCCTGCTCCTAACTTACTGCAATCAATATCAAGCTTGTTAGCTGTAAATGATTCCTGATATACGACTTTATCACCTTTCCATACCTGAACACCATAATAATCCACACCGCCGTCTGCTGATGCAGATACACTGACTTTTTCATCTAAATTATAATTTTTCTTATTCAACGAAACTGCAGGGTGGATTATGTTAGTAGTTTTTTGAATATCGAATTTCTGCGGTGCCCAATCTTCGCCTCTGCCCCATACTTCAAGATTATTTGTGGTTTGACTCATATCAAGTACCATATCAGTACATACCGGTTTTATGTAGTATGAGCCGTAAATATCATAAATGTAAAATCTTTGGGCTGTACAATCCCAGTTATTATAAACCTGAACATTTGTGCCGCCACCGCCTGCACCAAAATCATCAACATCTAATGCACGATCATCTACCAAACTAATTATTTTATAACTGTTATCGCTAAGCCGCACAAATTTCCATAGCTGTGAATTATCATCTTTTTTCTCTGCACCCTCAACATTGTTACCGACAGCAGTAAAGTATTTTTTAGATGATTTATTTTGTACTCTTGCAATAAATTCGTCACCTAAATTTTTTCTTTCAGGTATAAGAAAACTTACTCTTGAGGTATCAACACCGCCAGAACCATTATAAACCGAGAAATATGAACTGTATGACCCTACTCCGAGTTGTGAAGCAGCAATTGAAAATGTAGTGTCACATTGTTCAGTAACCACTCTGCCTACATTTGCCTTATCAATTCCTATAACTACTCCTTTTGCACAAACAGGCGAAACTGAAATACTGACTGTTTCATCAATATCATAGAATGGTTTTTCAACAGAAACACTATTATATCCGGCAGCTCCTACAACAGAAAAATTAATTCCTACCGAATCAACATTTCCTGCTAAATTTGAAGCGGTAATCCACGCATAATAATCGCCAACACCCCATTGACTTGCAGAAAATCGCAACTCACCATTTACGGAAACACCTTGACTGATCAACTGTTGCCCGTCTTTATGTACACTAATCCAAAATGAATCGGCATCATTTGCTCTTGGATACAAAACAATATCATCTTTCAAATCATACCAAACCTGACTTCTGTCAAGATGAACATCTGTCGGAGCATTAGCAGGAGCATTATTGCATATGACGGTGTACCATATCCTAAAATATCTGTATTACTTAAAGAATAACCGTTTGAATACCACCGTTCACCTTAACGGCATTTCTGGCATTACCCTCAATTGTATAAACTCGACCTCCGCTTGAAGAGGTTACAATACCTACATGGTCATAAGTCCCGTTAGAACCGTAATCAAAGTAAATTATATCGCCTGCCTTTGGGGTGTATCCACTACTTCTGCTTTTCCATTCATTTTTGCTTTTAAACCAAGATACACCTGAAGCACAGCTTGCTGTTCTCGGAACTTTATCTCCTGCACCGGCTTGATTGGCACACCAAGATACAAAAGCGTGACACCACGCATATGAATAACTGCCTCCAATAGAACCAAGCCAGTATGTATATTTGTTTGGAGAACCGCTTACTCCTACCTCTCCGTTTGCTACATTTACAATATCATTTGCTGTACCTGCCGCACTTACAGTAACAGGAGCAATGATAATTGCCGAAATTACTATTGTCATTGTTAAAATAATAGACAACGATTTACTTAATTTTCTCTTCATCTCTATTCCCCCTAAATATTTATTTGTACAAAATACGCATAATTATTGTTTGGATGTGCATATTATTGTATATTTGTATTATAGTCATATTTATAACTATTGTCAAGTGCAAAATCTTATATTACCTTTAAATACAGGTGATTTAATGATAAAATACACTCCCTTTTGGGAAACTTTGGAGAAAAGTAATGAGAGCACCTACACTCTTATCAACAAGCACAATATCAGCAGTGCGACAATTGACAGACTGAGGAAAAATCAGGGGATCAGCACAACTAAGATTGATGATTTGTGCAAGATTTTCAAATGCAGAGTTGAGGACATTATTGTGTTTGAAGATGATGAGATTGACGAAAACGGCAATAGCAACAAATAATTTAAGCCACAGTAGATTTTAACTTTCTACTGTGGCTTTTTTGTTGGTTGTTAAGTTGTGTAATATCTGTTTATGTAACAGCGATATTATTTTTTGTCGTCTGTTTTTTCTGTAAGGTCGATGATATCGCCTGTGCAATGGGGACATTTTGTGGCTTTGATATCAATATCACTGAAACAGAACGGACACTTTTTTGTTGTGGGAGCTTTTTCGGGTTCAGTTTTTTTGCCGAGTGACATAACCTTGTTAACAAGCTTTACGATAAGGAAGATTACGAAAGCCATAATCAGGAAGTTGATTACCGCTGTGATAAACTTACCGTACATAATTGTTGCGCCGTTGATTGTAACCTGAAACTGGTCAAAGTTGACACCGCCGAAGATACCGAGAATCGGCGAAATGATGTCGCTTGTGAGAGAAGTTACAATTGCCTGAAAAGCCGCACCGATGATAACGCCGACTGCGAGATCAAGCACATTTCCACGCATTATGAATTCCTTAAACTCCGAAAAAAACTTTTTCATTTTGCCCTAATCCCCTTTATTTAATTTTGAAAATCAGCCAAGAATTGCCTTATGGTAAACCTTTTTACCCTTTTTGATTACAACATAGCCTTTTTCAAAATCAGACTTTGCAACCTTTGCGTAAACATCTGTTACCTTTTCATCGTCAACAGAAACACCGCCCTGCTGAATAAGTCTTCTGCCCTCACCGTTTGAAGGGATAAGTCCGCACTTCTTCATGAGGTCAAGAATTCCGATTTCACCGTCTGCAAAATCAGCCTCTGTAAGAGTTGTTGAAGGCATATTGTCAGTATTTGTCTTGTTGCTGAAGATTGCTCTTGCGGCCTCCTGAGCCTTGTCAGCCTCCTCTTTGCCGTGAACAAGCTCTGTAAGCTCATGAGCAAGAATTTCTTTTGCTCTGTTGATTTCACTGCCCTCAAGTTTTGCAAGCTCATCAATTTCTTCAAGCGGAAGGAATGTGAGCATTTTAAGGCACTTGATTACATCGCCGTCATCAACATTTCTCCAATACTGGTAGAAATCGTAGGGGCTTGTCTTTTCGGCTGAAAGCCATACTGCACCCGACTGGGTTTTACCCATTTTCTTACCCTCTGAGTTGAGGAGAAGGTTGATTGTCATTGCATATGCGTTTTTGCCGAGCTTTCTTCTGATAAGCTCTGTACCGCCGAGCATATTGCTCCACTGGTCGTCGCCTCCGAACTGCATATTACAGCCGTACTTCTGATAGAGAGCATAGAAGTCGTATGACTGCATAATCATATAGTTAAATTCAAGGAAGCTGAGTCCCTTTTCCATTCTCTGCTTGTAGCATTCTGCACGAAGCATATTGTTAACGCTGAAGCAAGCGCCTACATCACGGAGAAGCTCAACATAGTTAAGGTCAAGAAGCCAGTCTGCGTTGTTTACAAGAAGAGCCTTGCCATCAGAAAAGTCGATAAAACGGCTCATCTGCTTTTTGAAACAATCAACATTGTGCTGAATTGTTTCCTTTGTCATCATCTGACGCATATCTGTTCTGCCTGATGGATCACCGATCATACCTGTGCCGCCGCCTACGAGTGCAATTGGCTTGTTGCCTGCCATCTGAAGTCTTTTCATAAGGCAAAGAGCCATAAAGTGACCTACATGGAGACTGTCGGCTGTCGGGTCAAAGCCGATATAGAATGTGGCTTTACCGCTGTTTACAAGCTCTCTGATTTCTTCTTCGTCCGTAACCTGAGCGATAAGTCCTCTGGCTACGAGTTCTTCATATACTCCCATATTTAAAAATTCCTTTCGATTTTTGTCAGTTAAACAATAATATTATAACATTATTTAATTTATAGTCAACCTTTCAGGCATGAGTTTTGGTGCAAATCTCGCCGTTTTCGACTGTTATCATAACGGTTTTATCGCTGTCTGTCCGATAAACATTTTTGCACACGCTGTTAAGCAAGGCTGTTATATAGTAATCGGGAAGTGCCGTATCGTCAGCCGAAACGCTTATTACAGCGGTTTCGGGGCTTGCCTTTGCAAGAAAATCTTCACTTGAAGAATACTTACTGCCGTGGTGTGCAACCTTGAGAACATCGCATTTTAATTCTTTGTCGGAATTAACCATTGATTCTTCCCTTTTTGACGAAATGTCGCCTGTAAAGAGAAATCGCTTTTCGTCATATTCAAGCATTGTTACAAGCGAATTATCGTTTGTGTTGCCGAAGTCCTTTTCGGGTTGATAAAATTTAAAGGTCATATTTCCGATTTCAACGGGTTTGTCTGAAACGGGAATTACGGTTTTTATATTATTTTCTTTTATAGAATTAACAAGCTTTTCGTATTCGGGTGTTTTGTGGCTGTCGGAATATTTTCCGAAATAAACAACATCCGTACCGAATTCATCTATGACATCGGGCAACGAACCGATGTGGTCGCTGTCGGGGTGTGACACGATTACGGCATCAAGATGAGTTACCGAACTGCGTTTGAGATAGGCAGTAATTTTATCGGTCACAAGATTTGTTCCTCCGTCAATCAGCACGCTTTTATCTCCGCATTTAATCAGCGTACAATCAGCCGAACCGACATTGATAAACGAAACAGAAAAATCGGACTCCATATCGGCTGAAATTCCGAAAAATGTATAGACATCGTTCCAATCGGGAATTCCGAGAGGTTTTCCGAATGAAACAAGCAGTACACAGGCAATGAAAAGTACGCATACCGATATTTTCAGTATGAAAAAGATTTTATTTCTTTTTGTTTTTTCGTCTGTACTTTGCGAACTTATCTTTGCCGTTTTTGCCTCTTCCCTTCTGATTCTGCGAATTGCGGTTGTTGTTCTGTTTTGAATAACCGCCCTGTGTTTGTCCTGCCATCGGAGTTACAAGACATTTTTTATCGTTACCGATTAAATCCCGTCTGCCGGCCTTGATGAGTGCTTTGATTACAAGCGGTTTGTTTTCGGGAATGAAATACTGCAGCAACGCCCTTTGCATTGCCTTTTCATTTTCAGACTTCGGAACATAAACCTCTTTGAGAGTGTACGGATCAAGCTCCGTATAGAACATACTCGTTGAAATTGTACCCGGAGTCGGATAGAAGTCCTGAACCTGTTTTGGGTGAATGTTTTCACGCTTGCAGAAAAGTGCAAGTTCTACGGCATCCGAAAGTGTTGACCCGGGGTGTGAGCTCATCAGATACGGCACGACATACTGGTCTTTATTTTCCTTGCCCGTAAAATCGTAGAACATCTTACAAAAACGCTTGTAGCTTTCAATATGCGGCTTGCCCATTTTGTCGAGAACTGCCGCCGAACAATGCTCGGGGGCAACTCTCAGCTGACCGCTGATGTGATACTTTACGAGTTCACGGAAAAATTCGTCATTTTCATCTTCAATAAGGTAATCAAAACGGATTCCGCTGCGGATAAACACCTTTTTAATTCCCTTGAGATTTCTCAGCTTTCGCAGAATATCAAGATATTCCGTGTGCGACACCTGCATATTCGGGCAAGGTGTCGGTGCAAGACATCTTCTGTTTTTACAAAGTCCGAGCTTTTTCTGCTTTTCGCATGACGGAAGTCTGAAGTTTGCGGTAGGTCCTCCGACATCGCTTATGTAGCCCTTGAATCGTGGATTATCAAGAAAACTTTCAGCCTCCTCAATAATACTCTTTTCACTTCTGACGGTTACCGCTCTGCCCTGATGAAAAGCAAGTGAGCAGAAATTACAAGCGCCGAAACAACCACGGTTGTGTGTGATTGAAAACAGTACCTCGTTGATACCGGGTACGCCGCCGAGACTTTCATAACACTTTGGATACCAACGCTCATACGGCAGAGAATAGACATAATCAAGCTGTTTTGTGTCAAGCGGCTGCATCGGAGGATTCTGCACAAGAATATATTTTCCGTGCCTTTGAATGAGGGTTTTGCCCCTTACTGCATCAGCCTCCTCAAGCTCCCTGCGTGATGACATTGCATAGTCACGCTTATCCTCTTTTACACGCTCGTAGCTTGGAAGTTCGACAACCGACTTTGGTACATAATCGTCTGTACGAATTTTATTAGCAAACACCTCTGATGTCGTAAAGAGATTCAACAGGATAGCCCTCGGAAAGTCTTTTTGCAATTTCAATTGTCTGCAGCTCGCCCATTCCGTACACAAGCAAATCTGCCTTGCTGTCGAAAATAATTGAGGGCATTACCTCGTTTTTCCAATAATCATAATGAGCAAATCTTCTGAGTGATGCCTCAAGGCCTCCGATTATAATGGGAGAATCGGGATATAGTTTTCTGATTATGTTGCAGTAAACTGTGACTGCTCTGTCGGGACGCCTGCCGTTTTTACCGCCTGCCGTATAGGCATCATCATGTCTTTTACGCTTTGCAACCGTGTAGTGGGCAACCATACTGTCAATGTTGCCTGCCGACACCATAAAACCGAGCCTTGGTTTTCCGAACTGTGTAAAATCATCATCGTTTTTCCAATTAGGTTGTGCAAGGAATGCTGTCTTGTAACCGCAATCCTCAAGAACTCTCGTGATTATTGCCGCACCGAATGACGGATGGTCAACATAGCTGTCACCGCAAACATATACAAAATCGACTTCGCTCCAACCTCGATCACGCATTTCTTTTGCGTTCATCGGTAAAAAAGCCATATTGAACCCTCCTTTATTTATTAATCGGCTCTGTTTTCAAGTGCATTTCTGCGTTCGAGCCATTCGTTGTAGGTCATGAGAACATCTCTCGGTTTTGAACCTTGATGAGGACCAACAACTCCCATTTGTTCCATATCGTCAATCATTCTGCCTGCTCTTGCGTAGCCGACCTTGAGTCTTCTCTGCAAAAGTGAGGTTGATGCCTGTCCTGCTTCAATTACGCACTTGATTGCCTCTTCCATTTTGCTGTCAATATCAAGACCTTCGTCAGATGATGAATCTGAATCACCCGATTTTTTGCCCTGAGCAATTTCTTCTGCTGCAATTCTTTTAATTTTTTCTTCGATTTCAGAATTATACTGAGCCGAATATGCTTTCTTTATGTAGTGGGTTACACCCTCGATTTCTTCATCGGAAGCATAGCAGCCCTGAACACGAATAGGCTTTGGAGCGCCTACAGGCGAAAACAGCATATCGCCTCGGCCGATAAGCTTTTCACCGCCGCCTGTATCAAGAATTGTACGGGAGTCTGTGTTTGAACTTACCTTGAGTGAAATACGGCTCGGTACATTCGCCTTGATAAGACCTGTGATTACATTAACGGTAGGTCTTTGGGTTGCAAGGATAAGGTGCATACCTGCGGCACGAGCCATCTGAGCAAGTCGGCAGATTGAGTCCTCAACCTCGCTCGGAGCCGCCATCATCAAATCGGCAAGCTCGTCAATTGCAATTACAACACGGCTCATTTTTTCTTTGGCAACGGGAAGTCCGTTCACTTCAAGAACAGGCTGAACCTCTTCTCCCTCTTCATTTACAACAGGTGGATTTTTCTCCATATAATTCATATTTTTTTCGATAAGAGAATTATATGAATCAATATCCTTACAATCGTATTCGGAGAAAATTTTATATCTCTGGAGCATTTCGTTTACCGCCCACGCAAGCGCACCCGCCGCCTTTTTGGCGTCGGATACTACGGGAATGAGCAAATGCGGAATACCCTTGTATTTTGAAAATTCAACCATTTTCGGGTCGATAAGCAACAGCTTTACTTCATCGGGAGTTGCCTTGTAGAGAATACTCATAAGAATTGAGTTTACACATACGGATTTACCTGAACCCGTAGTACCTGCAATGAGCAAGTGCGGCATTTTGGCAAGGTCGGTAACAACAATTTCACCGGATATATCTCTGCCGAGAACGGTTGTGAGCTTGCTCTTGCTGTTTCTGAACTTGTCCGAATCAATCAATTCACGCATTGTTACCATGCTTACAACCTTGTTCGGAACTTCAATTCCGACTGCCGCCTTACCCGGAATAGGCGCTTCAATACGAACACCGTTTGCGGCAAGGCTGAGTGCGATATCATCTTCCAGACCGCGTATCTTGGAGATACGGACACCCTGTTCCGGCGTAATCTCATACAGCGTCACCGTAGGGCCCACCGTAGCTTTAATGGTACTGATTTCGATACCGAAGCTGCGCAGCGTATTGATAATCTTATCCTTATTGGCATTCTGTTCTGCCATATCGATGGTCGGTTCGGCATTGTCATAATGCTTCATCAGGTCAATGGTCGGATAATGATAGTTTTCCAAGTCAAGACAAGGGTTATACGGCTCTATTTCCGGACCGCGATACTCTTCATCCTCCACTGTCTCCACCTCAAAGACAGGACCTTTTTCCTCTTGCCGTCCCGATGCCGGAATAGTGGAAACGGTATCGGACGGCGGAGTCTCAATCGTCATAAGCACTTCGTCTTCTTCTTTTTCTTTGGCAAGTCGAA
>ENA-OQIW01000034-OQIW01000034.1-human-gut-metagenome-genome-assembly--contig:-NODE-34-length-32275-cov-2.246672_pt1 | contig 32275 bp, 46 predicted proteins | sample MGYA00242586_ERZ504751 | MGnify/ENA primary metagenome ERZ504751 (study PRJEB26092, sample SAMD00036349) | human gut metagenome | host: Homo sapiens | study: EMG produced TPA metagenomics assembly of...
ATTTCATAGCGGATGAAGCATACAGCACCTGCCGTTCACCGTATCCCAGTTTCATGACCGCTGACGGCAGCAGGTGATGCTCCCGGAACAGGAGATACATCGCCTGCACTTCGCCATCGGTCCGGATCAGTTTTTTACGGCTTTGTCCGCCTTTTCCTGGGTCGTATAGCCGTTAAGTTCTGTGATCTGTGCCGTAAGGTCGGCAATCTCGCCTGCCAGGAAGAGCTTGCGGATGATGTCACCCGGGAGTACGGCCCCGAATTTTTCCAGCAGCTCCTTGTTCTTGAGGTCCGGGTCGGCAATCCCCGCCAGGAGCGTCTGGGTCTGCATCTGATAAATGTCGATGTTGTCGGCGCTACCGTTGGTGAAGTCCACGGCCATCTTCTGAATATCCGCATAGCGTTCCGGGTCGATGGCCCGGAGCGTGATGACAAAATCGAATCCGAACAGCTTCGAGAGCCGTTCCATCTTCACTTTCTTCTGAGCCGTTCGGCCAGCTTGTTCACTACATCTGCTTTCAGCAGTCGGTCTACCATATTCATGTGCTTGTTCTCCTTATGCTAAATCCAAGAGGTCCCAATCCGAGAAGGTGAAGCTGTAACTTTCTTCGCCCATCTTGTCCACTTCCCAGTCGGCCAGGATCAGGCTGTCAAAGGTCGCATCCTTGATGACGATGCGTTCGCTGCCAATGGCGTCCTTATCGTCAAGGACGGAGACGATGGTCACGACGGTCTGCTTGCCCGCCTTGATGTTGTCGTTCATCTTCTTGATCATGTAGCTCGAGACTTTATGGAGCTTCAGCTGCCCTTTGCAGTCATATCCCGTGACCTTATAGCCCTTGCCTACATGGCGGAGCATCTTTACTTCTTCCTTGGTCAGCGTGACCTCGGCCTTGAACGCCGTTGCTTCTGCCATGAGGTCGCCGTCGATATAGAGGTCGGCATATTTTCCGTTCATGACCCGTTTGGCTTCCATACTGTTCATCCGGCTTCACCTCCTCAGATATTGATGGTAATCGTGACATCTTCCATAGCATCCAGCAGCGACGCCTTGACGGCGATGAATACATTGCTGCCGATATTGGCCAGCTTGATGTCCATATCGGACATGTCTGCCAGTTCCGCCTTGGTGTATTTGCCGTTGGATTCCAGCCATATCTTCGTGGATTCCACATCGATATACGCTGTGTTCTGGTCCTGTTCCAGCAGCCCTTCCTGGGCCAGCTGGTCAAGATACCCCTGGATGGCCGTCACCAGGAGGCAGCGGTTCGCATAGCTGTTAGCATATTTCCCGAGGTAATGGTCCTGGGCCGTCGTGCGGATGTCGTCGTGCATCATATCCATCAGGTCCACGAGCTTGATTTTCTGGAAGCTCGTCCCCTTATCCTGGACGGTGGTCACCAGGGAATTGATGCCCCGGGCCAATTTCACCTTCTCACCATCAAAGAAGAAGAACAACTTCCCCGCTCCGGCCATGGTATCCATTTCCTCTTTCGTCCAGACATCGCAGCCAATGACTTCCGGCAGCGGCGCGTAGGTACAGGAAATCGTCATGGGCGTCCCGGCGATGATGCCGGCGATGCGCCCACAGTACTGGGCCGTCGTATAGGTCCTGCTCTTCGTGCGGATGGTCTTGTTGACGAAGTTGATGACACCTTCCGTATCTGCCGTACAGTCCGGCAGCACAGCCTTGATCATCTTATCTTTATTGGTACGCATCCCCTTGACCCAGGTGGCGATGGTATCGATGTGCGACGTTCCGATATCCGGGATGACCAGGTAATCGAAGCGCTTGTTCTCGATGACCTTCAGGATATCCGTATAGTCCTCGGCTTCACTGCTGATGATCTCAGCAATGACTTTCTTCGGACTGTTCACATAGCCCCGGAGCGCCAGTTCCAGCTGTTCCCGGTTGCTGTCGGACAGTTCCTTGGGAATGTCATCTGCTGTGTACAGGTTCACTTCCGTCTCTGAAGGCAGGGTCTCTTCCTTCAGAATCATCAGAACAATGCCGCGTTCACTGCGTTCGATAGCACTGATGCCTTTTTCCTTGAACACGACATTAATGGATGGCATTTTCATATTTCGTTGTCTCCTTTCCCCGATACCGCTGATGCAACACTTTCATCCGTTCGACTGCTTCCGTTTCATCTGCGGAATCGTAGTACTGGACGGTCAGCGTCAGCCGGCCGCCATCGTTGTCGGCACCGATGAGTTCCTCGTTCATCGAGCGGACAGCAAAAAACCTGTCCTGGACGGCAATCCCGTCACGGAACAGGTCTTCTGCAGCAGCCAGCACTTCATAGATGGATGCGCTGGCCGTCTGCTTCTGCGGTATATAGGTGATGTACATATCTGTATCCCGGTACACTTCCTTGCGGCCCTGAGGCGAAGCCACCGTCATCGTCTTCAGGAAAAACGCTGGCGGACGGAACCCTTCCTTCACTTCCTGCAAGTACACGGGATACGGGAACCGTTCCTTCAGCTTCTGCTGTACGGCCTGCAGGATGTCGATGTCATGGATCATGCGCTGCCTGCTTTCTTCAGGAGCTTCTTCGCCAGTTTCTCCAGGCCCGGCTGCAGTTCCCGGGCTTCGAATGCCTTGACGGATTTCTCCGTATAGTGCTGGCCTTCATAATAGCCAATGGTCCTGCCGCCCGGCGTTTTCTTGACATGGCCGTTATTGAGCAGGTGATGGACCGGATGCCTGTTGACCAGTTCATAGGTCAGCTCCGAGCCGTTATACCCTTCCACCTTATGCTTCCAGCCTTTCTTCAGCTTGCCCGTGCTGCCTTCCGGTGTGTTTTTTACGCACTCCTTTTTGAGCTTGTTGCCGATAGTGATCAGGCCTTTCTCGGCAGTCCCTGGGAAATCTTCAACGGCAGCCATCAACTTGGAAGACAATTCTTCCAGGCCGGTCATGTCAAAGTCCGCTTTGCTCATAGTCCGTCCCCCTCACTTCTTCCGTACAGTACAGCTCCAGGGCTTCATGGCGCATATACGGGTCGACGATGGTGTCGATATCGTAGAGGTGATTTTGGTATTTCACTTTCATGTCGTGGGTGACGCCCGGACGCCAGCGGATGGTGATCTTGCTGTACTCCGTGTCCGCCTTGCGTTCCATCTCATAGAACACTTTTCCCCTGGCAGGCTCGATGGATGCCCAACAGCGGTACACTACGACGTCAGCCTGGGTATCGAAACCATATTCATCCGTCACGGCCTGCTTTCCCAGAATCTCAATCCGTTTATTCAAAAGCCCCGTCTTCATGGGCATCCCCCCCTTTTCAAAAACAGCTCCTCCGGACCCCGAAAAGAAGCCAGCGCAGCCGCTTCAGAAGGCCGGAATAATCGGCTTCTTCCCGATGCTCGTACAAAAAGGCAGCGGCATAGAGGATGGCTTCATGGAACACGACGGGATTCTCTTCGGCATCCGCTTCCTCGCAGCGGGCCAGATCCAGGCACAGGGCCTGGGCCGTTTCCAGGGAAGACTGGATGACGTCATCATTACTCGTGTCATCTTCATCAATCCGCAGGTATTCCCTGGCCTCTTCCAGCGTCACAATCATGCTTATCCTTCGCTTTCATCTCCAGGCCTGGACCGCTTCCTTCAGCATCAGCATGCCATCGACGCGCTGGCTGGCGAGGAAGCCGATCTGGCCGTTGGCGGCATACAGTTCGTTGAGCCGCTTGAAGGAGCGGTATTCCCGGTCGGCAATCCAGTAGTAGCTGAAATCGCCGAAGAGCATGGGACGGCTGCCGGCCGCCAGTTCCGGGGCAAAGGATGTGCTGTAGCAGGGACGGTTCAGGATGGTATCCGGTGTCCCGGCCGTGACAGACGGCTGCCAGATGTAGTTGCCGTTGTTGTCTTTGATTTTGCGCAGGGCCTTGATGGTCGCATCGTTCAAGAGCCAGACAGCCTTGCGGCGGTACGGGATGCGCAGGGAGTGATACAGGTCGATGACATCATCAAAGGTGATGGATGCGCCATTGGCTGTCACGCCCAGCTCCGCGGACGGGAACACGCCAGTCGGCTTGTTCTTCCCGTCACCGATGAGGAAGGCTTCTTCTTCCTTCGTACCGATACGGCGGGCAAATTCGCCAGCGATATAGCTTTCCAGGTCGAAAGCGCTGTCATTCAGCAGTTCTTCCGACACACGGATAGCCGTCCCCAGCTTGTATGCCCCGATGGACTGCTGGCCGAAGGTATCCTGGCTGTCCGGATAGAGCCCATTCTCTTCCATCCAGGACGCTTCGCCATGTCCCGTCACGACGGGAATCTTGCGGTCGCCGCTGGTATGAATGACGGTGGCCAGGCCGCGGAAGAAGTTCTCTTCCTGGAGCTTGTCGATGAGCTGATGCTCGAATTCATCCGGCACCAGATAGCCGCCATCGGCATCCGTGCCAACGCTCAGGGCGTTCTGTACATCAATGAAGTTCTTATGGCGGATGCTGTCCCAGAAAGCCTTACGATAGGCATCGGACGCACAGCCTTTCTTTTCTGCTCCATTCTGGCCTGCGCCAGGGAGTTCAGTAATCGGCATCGTTGTCGGCTGGGACAGCTGGGCATCAAGCTGCTGCTGGCGTTCCAGGCGGTCGATTTCCTTGCCGAGATTTACTACATCCGCTTCCATCTTGTCGTACCGGGCCGCGTCTTCCGCAGACACCATGCCGTTCTCATCACGGGCCGTATCCAGGAAGCTTTCGCCGCATCCCACAGATTCTTGCGTTTCTCACGCAGTGCTAAAATCGTATCCATTATTGTCCTCCTTAATGAATGAGCAATGCCAGCCGGTTCTCCAGGAAAGCGGCTGGCACTTTCTGCAAGGGTTTCTTTGGTTTCAGTTTCTGTACAAAGGAATTCGTCACCGTGACCGGGCTGTAGAGCATGGCTTCCGGCTGTTCTTCATTTCCCTTCTTCTGGTCGAACAGGATTTCATCGGCAAAGCCCAGTTCCACAGCCTTCTTCGCGTTGAGCCAGGTCTCGTCATCCATCATGTGGGAATCTTCGTGCGGGCCAGGCCGCTCTTGATTTCGTAGGCATTGATGATTGCTCTTCTTTGACTTCGCTCAGCATGCCGATGGTCTTTTCCATCTCTGCCTGGTCGCCATAGGCCAGGGTCGCCGGATTATGGATCATCAGCATGGCCACTGGCGACATACAGACCTTGGTCCCGGCCATAGCGATGACGGAAGCTGCCGAAGCAGCTAGGCCGTCAATCTTGACGGTGACGTTCCCCGGATAATCCATGAGCAGGTTATAGATTTGTGCGGCGGCAAAGCAGTCCCCACCCGGGCTGTTGATCCAGAGCGTGATGTCACCGCTGCCTGCGTTCAGTTCATCTTTGAACGCCTTCGGCGTCACTTCATCACCCCACCAGGTTTCGTCGGAAATCTGGCCGTCCAGGTAGAGCGTGCGATTACTGCCGAAAGAATCCGGTGCTTCGTTGGTCACCCACTTCCAAAATTTATGTTTCATTCGTTTCTCCCTTCTGGGCAAAGGCCCCGGCGTCCTTGAGCTTCGTCATGCTGCCATTGACAAGGTATAGATTACCGCCTTCTTCATCCGGCACGGGATTCATGTCTTCCATCTCCCGGATATCATTGGCGGACAGCCAGCCGTTCTGCCGGCCGATGCTGTACCCGGTCATGCGGCTCTCGTAATCGCCGCGCATGAGGCCGTTCACGTTGAACTTCAGGAAATACTGCTTCTTCTCTTCCGGCAGGAACAGGGCTTTCTGCATGGCCTGCTCCCAGCGGATGACCCACGGGTCAAGGGTGTATTTCACAAATTCCATGGACTGCTGCTCGATGTTATTGAAGGAACTTTTCTCCAGGTCGCCGATCATGTGCGGCGGGATGCGGTAAAGCCGGGCAATCTCATCGAGCTGGAACTTCCGCGTCTCCAGGAACTGTGCTTCTTCCGGCGGGATGCCGATCTGCTGGTACTTCATGTAGAGTAGGCAAGTGCCGCCGTGCATTGTTTCCAATGTCGGTTTGCACATGCCTCTCCCCAAACCGTGCTTACACCTCTCGATGTACACGGCTTTCCATTTACGCTCTTACGAATGATGGATTTTCTTATGGCATTCTCTACAAACGACAAGTGTTTTCCTTTTTCTTGCAATCATCGCCATTTCCCATTGCTCTTTCCCTTTAAGATTTTTCATTCTGTTGATGTGATGGATTTCAAAGGAAATTCCGTCACCTTCCGCACCGCATAATTCGCATTTACAAGCCTTCAACCTGGCTTCAAGAGAATTTCTTGTGTTTAAATGAATATGGTTCTTTACCGTATCAATGTTTGGTTCTTCAAAGACTTTTCCCCGTTTGAAGTTAGAGAATTTCACAATCATCATGCGCTTTTTCTCTTTCATCGTTTCATAGGGAACGCCCCATGATTTACCGCACTTGAACATTCTCTTTATGCCTGATATTCTGGTTTTATGCTTCTTAGCAAGTGTTTTCAGGCAACTGTATTCCATTAGATAAACGAAATACGTCAGCTTTGAGAAATTACTGGCAATGCTGTAATAATTACAGATTCCACGAGTCTGCGAGTTATAGGTATCTACAATTTCAAGGTCTGTAAGACCTGCCATCGAGTTTCTTTGCCATGGAATGAGACTGCCGTCTTTACCTTGGATGACAATCTCACGGTCATACATAAACTTCTCAATCCGCTCCATAGGAATAAGCAATTCTACAGAGTTATTAAGCGTCCTTTGTACAACCCCGTTGGTTTTCCTTTTGGATTCCTGACATCTGCGCACGTTGATGTCATATCCGAGAAAATGAGCGTTGTCGGAACTGTGCGTGATTTTTGTTTTCTCGTCAGACAGTTCCAGTTTTAATTTTGTTGCGACAAACAACGTAAGCTCCTGCTTTATGCTCTCCGCATCTTCACGGCTTCCGCTGACACCAATAATAAAGTCATCGGCATAGCGTACATAGGCAATTTTCTTGTCGGAAGCGTCCTTGTATGGCAATCTGCGCTTTTCCACTTCAAGCTTATGAATCTGTTTTAGCAGTTCTTTCTTTTCTGCTTCATCATCGCAATCACCGTAACGCTTTCTCAGCTTGACAATCTCTCTTACCTTTTTACCGTATGCAGGTGTATAGGCATATTCAGCAGACGCATTGAATTCCTGTTGCATGGCTTCTACTTTCTTATCCAACTCATGCAGATATATATTCGCAAGAATCGGGGAAAGTATGCCGCCCTGCGGTGTTCCGCTGTATGTCTTGTGGTATTCCCAATTTTCCATGTAGCCTGCTTTCAGAAACTTTCCTATCAGATTTATGAACTTGCTATCCTTGATCTTCTCGGAAAGCAGATTCAGCAGAACCGCATGGTCAATGTTGTCAAAGCACCCTTTAATATCACCCTCGATAAACCACTTCGTACTGCGGAACGAACGACTGATTTCTTTCAGCGCCGTATGACAGCTCTATTTGGTCTGAATCCGTGCGAATGGGCACTGAAAACAGGCTCATAGATTGCTTCAAGTATCTGCCGTATCGCATCCTGTACCAGTTTATCTCTGAATGACGGAATGCCCAATGGACGCATTTTCCCGTTGCGCTTAGGAATGTAGACACGTTTTACTGTTTTTGGCTCATAGGTCAGGTTTTTCAGTTCATCAATAATCTGATTCACATATTCCTTTCCAAAACCATCAGCCGTATCATTATCCACACCCTCAGTTCCTGCGCCCTTGTTTCCGTAAAGGTTCTTGTATGCGGTCATGTAGATATCCTCTCGCAAAAGATACCTATAGAGCCGCGTGTAGATACCGTCTGAATGCTCTTCAGAATTTCCGTACATTCGCTTTAAAATTTCAGATGTTGGCTTCATCGAGGTTTCTCCTCCCTTTCATCTTTCCTTTTAGAGTTGCATAAACTGCGTTCCTTCGCCATGTAAGAGCCATTAACTCTCTCAGACTACTACGAACGCTCCGTACCCATAGGCGGTATTCAAGTCCTATAGACTATAGCCTTTCGGCATCCGTCTTTAGGGTATCCCCAGTTAGCGTCATTGCTTGGTATGCTCGGATTGTCGGTTCCGCTTTAGACCCTTTAACACAGGTTCTCCTGCTCGTGCCGTGACATTTGCAATCATGCTGTCTTTGAAGGATGTAAAGACAGCCGGTCACGGAATGGGTAATAGGCTAATTTCCCAATTCCCCTCGGAAATGGACACTCAGGTCTCACGTTCAGTAGATAACTTAAACCTCATATCCGATTGTTGTTGCGGTTCAGTCGTACCTTATAGCCTTTGGGTAACTTACCGCTTTCCTGCCGTGCTATGTTCCCGTATCAGCTTTCGCATTGCGGTAAAGCAGGTCAACTCACCCATGATTGTGGGTGGTAGTACCAAACACTACTATCAATGACGCCCGTCTGGGCGCACGCCTTCTTCCAGCACAGCTACCTTGTGGGCATTGCCCGTCCCCCGGTAGACAGCATTCCACGAATCCCGGACTTTGGCCGGGTCCTTCAGAACGCCGGGATGTTCCAGCACCCCGCTGGGACTGGCTCCGTTGGCAAAGAAAGACGCACCGTATTCCTCGCAGGCCATGGTCATGCCCACGGCATTGCGGGCCATGGCAATGGGCGAATAGCCGACCAGGCCGTCAAAACCAAGGCCGGGGATATGCAGTACATCTTCCTTCTGCAGGACCACCTGCCCGTATGGTTTGACATTCGGATTCTCATTACCCGTCTTGGTATACAGATAGAAATCTGTCCCCGGTCATCCCGGCAGACGGTCATCTTGTCTGGACGCAGCGGATAGAGTCCCTGCACCCGTCCCAGGCGGTCCCGGATGATCTGGGCGTAGGCATTGCCCCAGATGAGCAGATGGCTCATAAGCGTTTCCCGGAAGATGAACGAGGTCATCTCCGGGTTCGGCTCATCATGGAGCAGATGATACAGCGGATGGTCATAGACCCGCTCCTTACCGCCCGGCGTGTAACGGTACAGCTGTAGCGGCAGAGCTGCCAAGGTTTCCGCCAGGATGCGGACACAGGCATACACCGCCGTTGTCTGCATGGCCGTGAACTCGTTCACCATCTTGCCGCTGGTGGAAGGGCCGAACAGATAACGGAAATCCGTGCCGATGTAATAGTTCTGAGGCTTGTCCCGAGTACGGAACAGGCTGGATAAAAATGGGATATGCATGAAAACCTCCTGAAAAGGGATACTTAACCTAGTAATTGATAGTTTACAAACACGTTTTATTAGTGGTAAACTATCTTTATAATAGTAAATCTCAGAAAGGAAATGAGCACTCATGAGCAGAATAACTATTGAAAAAAATACGGTGCAAGAAACATTAATCATTCCCCTCTATGCCAGGAAACTTGGCAATGAGCTCTTCCCTCACATTCTCCTAGACCCTTATGCGGATGACGTAATCAGACATCTGAATTACGATTTTTCTACGCTTGATAAAAAGAAAGGTTCTTTTGTTTGGAAGTTTGGTGCCTTAGAAGGTATTCTTCGAAGCAAAGCTATTCTTTATGAGATGCAAGACTATCTATCTTCCCATCCAGATGCGGCTGTTGTGAATATGGGATGCGGATTAGATCAGACCCCTCGCTTAGGAGATAACGGAAGAATGAATCTATACAATATCGACAGGAAAGACATTATTTCCATACGAAATTCGCTTCTTCCCCCTATTGGCCGAGAAATCAATATCGCGGCTGATTTAAATGATGATACTTGGACTCAATACATTGATGTATTTCAAGGAGTTTTCCTGTTTGCAGCCGGAGTGTTTATATATCTCAGAGAAAAAGAGGTACATCAACTTATTCTGAGGCTAAAGGGTGCCTTTTCCCACGGTTGCCTCGTATTTGATACTATCGGCAGCTTCGGTATAAAAGTACTGATGAAGAGAACATTGAAAACAATGGGAATACATGGCATAAAGGGAATGTTCTACTGCAATAACCCACTTCATGACCTAAGATTGGACGACGACATTAAGGTATCTGTACGAAAATACCTGACAGGCTATGTAGACCTGAAAAAGGAAGGCATCTCTCCACTTTTAAGGGGAATGGCGTATCTTTTCGATTGGGTGTTCAGAATGAACATCTGCCAAATTACCTGGTAATAAAAATCAAAAAGCAATAACACCCCGTTCGTCATAGACACTGCCGCTGCCTATCCCGTTGCGGATGCAGCGGTCCAGTGCCATGATAGACGCCACGATTCCGTCGATTTTTTCGACGGATTTTTCTTTATCCGGCTTGATGTTTCCCGCCGGGTCCTGCCGCATGACCACGTTGCCAGCCATCCATTTGAGAACAGGATTGCCGCCATGGACGATGTTCCTTCCATCAGGAGCTTGAACAGCTCCTTCGACGGCGGTGACATATCCTTGAATCCCTGGCCGAAAGGCACCATGTAAAGCCCATGTCTTCCAGGTTCTGCACCATCTGGGTGGCGTTCCACCTGTCGTAAGCGATTTCCCGTATATGGTATGTTTCACCCAGCTTTTCGATGAACTTCTCGATGAAACCATAATGGATGACGTTCCCTTCTGTCGTCTGGATGAATCCCTGTTTTTTCCAGACATCGTAAAGGACATGATCCCGGCGGCACCGCACTTCCAGCGTGTCTTCCGGCAGCCAGAAGAAAGGAAGCAGGATGTATTTCTCATCCTCGCTTCGTGGCGGGAAAGCCAGGACCAGGGCCGTGATATCCGACGTGCTGGACAAATCCAGCCCGCCGCAGCACATCCGTCCCCGCAGAGAATCCCGGTCAATGGGAAGATTCCCCTTGTCGTAGACCTGTTCCGGTATCCAGCGGATGCTGGCCGAAGTCCAGATATTGAGCCGGAGCTGCTTGAAGACATTCTCTTCCGCCGGATTTTCGACGGCAGTCCGATACGCTTCCCGGACGCGGTCGATTTGTATGGTATGGCCCAGGGACGGGTTCGCCTTGTACCAGTTCGCTTCGTCCGTCCAGTCTTCCTCAGGTTTCAGCCCATAGACCACCGGGTAAAAGGTGGCATCCTTCTTCCGGCCCGCCATCAGGTCCAGGGCCTTGGTATGCAGTTCGTAACAGATGCTGTTCTTGTCATTGCCCGCCGTAGTGATGATGAAAAAGAGCGGCTGCTCCCTTGCATCACCAGAGCCTTTGGTCAGGACATCGTAGAGTTTCCGGTTCGGCTGGGCATGGATTTCATCAAAGACCAGGCCGGACACATTGAGTCCGTGCTTGGTTCCTGTTTCCGCTGACAATACCTGATAGAACCCGGCATTGCGGTAGTTGATGATCCGCTTCCCGGCCGACCGTATCTTGGAACGGCGCATCAGGCCGGACTCATCTCGACCATCTGCCGTGCCACATCAAAGACGATGGATGCCTGATTGCGGTCACAAGCCGCACCATACACTTCGGCACTCGGTTCATTATCGGCATAAAGAAGGTACAGGGCGATGGCTGCAGCCAGCTCGCTTTTCCCGTTCTTCTTTGGAATCTCTATATAGCCGTCAGGAACTGCCGCTTCCCGTTTTTCTTGACGATGCCGAACAGGTCACGCACAATCTGTTCCTGCCAGGGCAATAAGAGGAAAGGCTTCCCGGCCCATTTTCCTTTGGTATGACAGAGATGCTCGATGAAAGCGACGGCACGGTCAGCCTTTTCTTCATCATAACGGGAATCCGGCAGCATGAACGCTGACGCTTATATACAAACGCCAAACTTGTCACCCCCTTAGCAGCAGTTCCATTTCATCCGTTTCTGTTTCTGCCCCGTTTTTTTCCCCGATCATGCGGCTCCGGGCAGACGGAGTCAGGCCGAACTGCTCGCAGAATTTCAGCATGATCTTGAGGTTCGTCTGGGCGATGGACACCTGCGGCACTTGCTGCAGGTAGCCGTTCGGCGTCCGCACATATCCCCATGCTGGGTGATGAACTCTTCAGCCCCTTTCCACCGGGCATACGCCTGGCAGTATCCGGCAAAGGCCATCATATCCAGATGGGTCAGCATCCCCATCTCAGCGAGGACTTTCCCCAGCCGCTTCCATTCTTTCTTGGCATCATCCTCCAGCCAGTCCGGGCAGCGAGGGAGCCGTCCCTTTGGCATGGGTTCCTTCTTATTGAGGGGACGATGGCCGGGATTGCCTTCCAGCACCTTGAGCGCCGTCGGCTTCGGTTTTCTTCCTCGTACAGCCAATGGCGCTCACCTCCCAATAAAAAAAGCCCTTGCGGGCTGTACGGCAGAGAAGGCCGCGGCTGCAGCTTCCCAGATTTTCTTTTACCATTTCTAAAGAAAATTTATGCATTTTATTTTATGGCAAAGAACAGGGCCTTGCAGCCCCGTCTTCAGGATTCCCTTACTTCGTGCTTTTCAGGACATCGACCAGCCATCCGGCGCTTGGATGGGTTGCCCCGGTTGCTTTTTCAAGCACCTGGCGGTCTTCCTCGATATAATGAAACCCCTTGCCGACTTTGATGAACCGGGCATCTTCGTAGCCTTTTATATCAGTCCGGTAAACCCTTGCCGTGCGGCTTTCGCCATCGTAGCTTTCGCCATCCCATCCGCCAAAAGTGAAGGTCATTTTTTCCTTGGTAGCCTTGAAATGGGCTTCAAAATCAGCCCTTGTTATGGCTGTTTGGTATTCGCGGAGTTCGAAATGGTTGCGGAGTGCATAGATGTTTGTCATGGTAAAATCCTCGCTTTCGTGTGCTTTTCCTCTAGGGCTTATCCCCTTTGTCATGTATATATATCACTCTGAACGCACATAATAGCAAGTCATTCATCCGATATTTATGCATCTTATTCGATGACTTCCCATTCATCGGCTCCGGGTACCAGCCCAAGACTGCTGCCCGTATCCCACTGTACATGGATGGTTCCGGCATCATCGACGAACTGGACGGTGCCTTCAGTTCCCCTGGACGGTGCCTGCCTGTCATCCATGGCGATAAGCCGCACCCGCGTCCCTTCCATCCGTTCCCGGCTGTGCCGCAGACCGGCCCGCAGGACGGACAGGTCGAAACCGAATTTGCGGTACTCCTGCTCCATGTTCTGGTAGTACCAGTCTTCCGGGATGCCGAACCGCCGGTCTTCGTGCATGATGTACACAAGACCGCTGATGATGCCGTCATCTGTTTCCATTTCCACTTCTTTTTTGTAGTAGAACCGCGGGAAGCCTTCATAGGCATCGAGCCGCCGTTCATCCGCCGAAGAAATGCGCCAGAAAACAACCGGCACGAAGGTATCCACCTTCTTTTCGATAGTGGCGTAACATCCTGTCAGGGACCCTTTGAAGAGAAGTTCATAGCCCCGGATCCGGCCCGTTCCTGCAAGAACGGCATCAGGGCACCGTCTTGCCATCTGTACTTCACTCATGTTGCTGCCGTAGGCAATGTAGATTCTTTGTTTCATCGCTCTCATCCTTTCTGAAGGGAATGCCCTTCTACCACCCCAAGGGCAGCCGAAGCTGCCCGGAAGGCTATCTCCTTCAAGCGGCGGCATTGCGCCATGCGGAATTGCCCGTGAGGTGTTTGAGGAAGTGGAGGCGGCAGGCCTTAAATTCGTCGCCGATGAGTCCGAGCCGGAGCATCCAGCACGGAAGGCGTATTTCTCATTATCCGTCTCGGTCTTCCGTGCCGAGGCCTTCTTCTGCGTGAGAGCCTGATGGGCGACAGCCAGGCAGAACTGGATGTATGCCTTGATTTCCCCGGCGTGAAGCGTCCCGTTGAAAAGCCGGAACTCGACGGTTCCCTTGGTGAAGGTGGCGTGCAGGTTCAGCCCGTGGTAGCGGGTGCTGTTGTAATGATGATTCCGTCCGTAAGGCGCTTCCTGATACCAGAGGTTGGCGATGCCGTCCAGGGTGACCGGCTTTTTCCGGTTGAGATCCTTCAGGAAAGCGGTGTTCGTCTTCCGGCAGTACCGGCTTTCCCGCGAGGGGTTGATCTGGAGAGCGCGGTAAATCATGTCTTCCTTGCTCGCCATGATGTTCACCAGGTTCCGCAGGGTCTTTGCCGTGAACTGTTCGGCCCCGACATGGATGTGGATGCCGCAGGACTTGTTGGCAAAAGCTCCGGCCTTGCGAAGCGTCCGCACCAGTTCCTGCAGCTTCGGGATGTCTTCGTAGGAAAGGATGGGACTGACCACTTCCGTGCGGTAGAAGCTGGAAGCATCTGTAATGTTTCCGTTCACCTTCTTCTGGGGAACCAGGCTGGAGTCGTTCATGGCTTTCCATTTCCGTCCCTGTTCATCCTTGCAGTGTAGGTATCGTAGCTCCGCCTTCGTGCCGGCTTTCCGTCCCGAAGAAGCGGGCCATGAGGCTGGCGGCCCGGCTTCTCGTAATCCCTGTCATTTCCATTTCGATTCCAAAGTGCAGTGTTTTCATAATCATCTCTGTCCTTTCTATGTGTGCGTGTGTTCTTTTGGTTGGTACACTATATATCACTCTAAAGGCACACAATAGCAAGCTATTTTGAGAATAATTATGAATTAAATCGAAGGTTTATAGGTTCGGATGCCGGCGTTCCTTCTGCTTTCTGGCATGGGTCATGGCCTCTTCTTCCGTGCGGAAAGCACTCCATCCGTTCAGGCCTTTCAGCAGGACCATGCGCGATTCGTGGCTGGCTTTGGTTCCCATGCCGATGCGCAGGAGCCACATCCGCAGGTAGTACTTCTCTTTTCCGGCTTCCGTGTGGCAGGCTGGACCCGTTTCGCCTTTTTCGCCGCACTGACCATGAAAGCCGCCAGTTCAATCAGGGCGCGGTTCTTTACGGCATTGCCGGTCGCGGAGAAGCAGAATGTCACCGTGTCTGCGGCAATCAGGAACCCCCGCCCTTCCTTTCCGTAGTTCTGATAGATGGCAAAGAAGGAAGTCCGGTCTGTACCGGGTTCTTCTTTCAGGTCTTCCACCAGCCTGTCCGGCACATGGATGTTTTCATGTCCTGCGGCCCGGTTGAGCAGGTACTGCTGAGCATGGAGCATGAAGACCAGGTTGCGGAGCTGCGCCCCATCCATGCCATCATTGGGAACCTTGATTTCCATCTTGTCCGGCTCCGTCTGCGGCAGTGCTTCCGATTCTGGCGTTTCATCCTGCTGTGTCGGTTCTTGCGTTACTTCGGTTTCCGTTCCTTCTTCCGGTTTCGGCTGCGGAAGGATTCCGGCTTCCTGCAGGAAAGCGTGATGGCGGCTTCTGTCTTTTCATCATCGCATTCGATATCGCCGCTGCGAAGGATGCGGAAGCCCTGCCCTTCGTAGGCAAAGGCCGGCGTCCCGGTGTAATGAAGCTTTTCGTTATGGTTGAAAGGAATCAGCCGTCTGGCCAGTTCCTTGCGGTCGTTCAGGTTCGTCTGGATTGTCATGGTCTATGTACCTCCTTGTTTTGCTAGTACATATATCACTCTGAACGCCGATAATAGCAAGTCATTCTTGCACTTTATCATAGGGAATTTTCTCATTCCCACGCAGTACAAACACGCCTTCACTCCCGCACTCGCTGATATACCGCTTCACGATGACATCGACGAACTTCTCGTCCAGCTCGATGCCATAACAGATGCGGTCCGTCTGCTGGCAGGCCATGAGCGTGGAGCCGGATCCGAGGAACGGGTCCAGGACGATGCAGTGGCTCATGGACGAGTTCTGTATGGGATAGGCCATGAGCGCCACTGGCTTCATGGTCGGATGTTCCTTACTGGCTTCGGACGGTCATATTCCAGATGGTTGTCTGCTTGCGGTCGGAATACCACTGGTGTTTCCCGTTCAGCTTCCAGCCGAACAGGCACGGCTCGTGCTGCCACTGGTACGGACTGCGGCCCAGGACCAGGGCGTTCTTCTTCCAGATGCAGCAGCCGGACAGGTAGAAGCCTGCGTCCTTGAAGGCCTTGCGGAAGTTCAGCCCTGCGTATCGGCGTGGAACACATAGATGGATGCATCCCGTTCCATGTTCTGCTCCATGTTGACGAAGGCGCTGAACAGGAACTGATAAAATTTATCGTCCGGCATATTGTCGTTCTTGATTTTCCCGGCCGTTTCTTCCACATCCACATTGTACGGAGGATCCGTCAGCACCAGATTGGCTTTCTTGCCGTCCATCAGCCGTGTGTAGGTTTCCGGCAGCGTGGCATCGCCGCAGATGACACGGTGTTCCCGCATGAGCCAGATATCCCCTGCCTTGGCCATAGCCGGCTGTTCCAGTTCTCCGTCCACATCGAAGTCATCTTCTTTCACCTTCTTGTTGTGGACTTTAGAAAAGAGCTGCTCCACTTCCGGCGCCTCAAAGCCTGTCAGATTTACATCGAAATCGACGCTCTGCAAATCGACGATGAGGTCGGCCAGGAGCTGTTCGTTCCAGGCGCCGGTGATTTTATTGAGCGCGATATTGAGGGCCTTGACCTTGTGTTCGTCTTCAATATGGACGACCACACACTGCACTTCTTCATAGCCCATTTCCTTCAATACGGTCAGGCGCTGATGCCCGCCGATGACGGTCATATCATAGTTGACGATGATGGGTTCCACATAGCCGAACTCCTGGATGGAGTGCTTGATTTTTTCGTATTCCTTGTCGCCGGGCTTCAGCTGCTTCCTGGGGTTATATGCCGCAGGCTTCAGCTGGCCGATGGGCAGGACTTTCCATTCCATATCCGATGTCTTCATACGCTGTTTCCTTTCTGGATGCCGCGGCGATGGCGGCTCCGTATCCATTTAGATGATGCCAGCGGCAATAATTCCGTACGCTGTCCCGTGACAGCTTCGTTTCCCGGGCGATGGCCTTGTATCCCATCCCCTGTTTCCGCATGGTTTCAATCTGCCTGCGCTGGCAGTCATTCATGAAGGTTCCCTTCTTCCTGGCAACAAAAAAGCCCCGGGCCATAAGCCTGGAGCTGCCTGATATTCGATTGAATTCCGTCCTTATATCCCCCCTTATGAATTTCGCGGTTTTTCCCATTTGAGGGGGCGGCGGTCATGGCTGGAAGGGCTGCAGAGATTGACAGCCCCCCACCCCGCTTGTTTTCAGTACTTGTACTCGATGTCCCGGTCTTCGGTCATCGTCTTATGGTCATGGCAGCTCTTACACAAAGGTTGCCAGTTCGTTTCGTCCCAGAACAAGTCCGGGTCGCCACGATGCGGCTTGATATGATCCACGACCGTTGCCGGGACGAGCCGTCCTTTCTCTTTGCATCGGACACACCATGGATGACGTTTCAGAAAGAACTTCCTGGCCTTCTGCCACTCTCGTCCGTAGCCACGTGTTTCTGCATTAACCCGGTCGCCCTGGCACTGCCGTTTATGTTCCTCACAATACTTTCTTCCATACGGCACTAGCTTTGGGCATCCTGGATACTTGCACGGTGTCTGCGGTCTTCTTGGCATTCGTATCATCTCCGGCATCAAAAAAGGACCGATGGCGTTCAAGCCTCGGCCCTTCATTCTTTTCTTGCTGATTATAGTATATCTTACAGAAGCCAGTGACATCAAGTGCTGCTTTAGTGACATTTAGTGACATTCTCCAGGAATCTCGATGTGTCTCAGGGCTTCGTCATGCAGGCGGTACACCTGGCGGACATGAAGCCCCAGGGCATCGGCAATGGACGCCCAGTCCTTGAAGGCCAGGTAGCGGAGTTCCAGGACGACCCGTTCCCGGGCATCCGGCACCCGGCTGATGGTCTTCATGATGTCTGCCTTGAGTTCGACCAGGACGTCGATGGCTTCATCCACTTCATGCTCCATATCCATCATGCGGGCAATGGTTTCTTCCAGCCGGTGCGGGTTGGGCGTCCCGCTCGGCGGCACCGGCTGAGTGTCGATGATGCTTGATGGCCAGCTGCCGCAAAGCGGATACCTGCTCCAGCTTGCTGTCTATCTGTATGTTGATGTTCCGTGCCTGTTCCAGGTACGCTTTGGCTTCCATACGTGTTCCTTCTCCTTCCGGTTCCTGCTTCATAGTATGCCCCCATTTCCCGTTTTCGTCATGCCCAGGTCAGCTTTCACTGCCTCGATCAGTGCGTCCTGGGTTCCGTCTTTGTGTTCCAAGACTTTCAGGATGCGCTCGTCAATCGTGTCCCTGGCTATGATGTGCTGTATGATGACCGTCTTGTCCGCCTGCCCCTGCCGCCAGAGCCGGGCATTGGTCTGCTGGTATAGTTCCAGGCTCCAGGTCAGGCCGAACCAGACCAGGATGGAACCGCCCTGCTGCAGGTTCAGGCCGTGTCCGGCAGAGGCCGGATGGATGAGCGCCACGGGAATCTTTCCTGCGTTCCAGTCGGCGAAGTCCTGCGGCTCCTTCAGTTCCCGGGCTTCCATCCGCTGCCGGATGCGGTCTTTATCGTGCTTGAACCAATAGGCTACCAGGACCGGTTTCCCGTTGGCGCTTTCCACCAGGTCTTCCAGGGCATCCAGCTTCCGGTCATGGATGGCCACCACAGCCTTGTCATCTGTATAAATGGCGCCGTTCGCCATCTGCGAAAGTTTCAAGGTAAGCGACGCGACATTGGCGGCTGTGATCTCGCCGCCTGGAAGTTCCAGCACCAGGGATTTCTTCAGTTCATCATACCGTTCCTTTTCCTTCCCGCTCAACCAGACTTCTTTCGCTACGCTCACCAGCTCCGGCATTTTCAAGTAATCGGTCGCCTTCATGGACACGGTGATGTCGCAATCTGGTGATAGATGGCTTCTTCCGCTCCCGGCAGGGTTTGTAGGAATACACCACCATGCCATTGCGCTTATCTGGTTGGAAGTACAGGTTCCGGTACTGGCTGATATATCTCCCCAGCCGCTTTCCCATATCCAGGATGCGGAACTCGGCCCAAAGGTCCATCAACCCATTGCCGCTGGGCGTTCCCGTAAGGCCGACGATGCGTTTCACTCTGGGGCGCAAGGCTTCATGGCCCGGAACCGCTTCGACTGGTGGTTCTTGAAACTCGACAGCTCGTCCAGGACGACCATATCGAAATCAAGGCGGCTGTTCTCATAGAGCCAAACCAGGTTCTCGCGGTTCACAATATAGATATCCGCATCCTGCTGCAAGGCTCTTCTCCGTTCTGGCACGCTGCCGACCACGACGGAACAGGCAAGACATTTCAGGTGTTCCCACTTCTTGATTTCATCCGGCCAGGTGTCTCTCGCCACCCGCAGCGGAGCGACAACCAGCACCCGCTGTACTTCAAAGGTGTCATACATCAGGTCCCGGATGGCCGTCAGCGTTGTCACCGTCTTGCCAAGCCCATGTCCAGGAACAGGGCCGTGACGGGGTGGGACTTGATATATTCAATGGCGTATTTCTGATATTCATGCGGCATGAACTTCATGCACCTCCGCCTCCTTTCCCATCGGGCGTGTGAGCGATGGTCTTCAGGATAACAGGGATGTCCTCCATGTCATCCAGAACGAAGACCTGGCAGCCCAGTCTCCGCAACATGGCATGCCGCTTCAGCTGCAGCGGCCTCGGCTTCTGCCCCGGCGCTTTCACTTCCACGAAGCCCATCTTCCCATCACCCAATAGGACCAACCGGTCCGGCATACCGGAAAACGATGGCGAAACAAGCTTCACTGCCATACCGCCTGCCTTCCTGGTTTCCATCACCAGATGATGTTCTATCTCTTTTTCCCGCATCGGTATCACCTCTTTTTTACAGGGGTGCAGGTCGATGAAGGTCGTTCCGCAAACTTTCCTTAAAGGCATTTTTTCTATTTTTCAGCCCTAAAGGGAGTTTATGGATAGACCTGCACCGACCTGCACCCTTCCCTTCTCTCACAGGAAATCTGTGACTTTCAGTTTCAGTCCGTAAATGAAATATCCGGCTTTCCGCTTGCGCCTGTCGAACCCGGCTTTCTCCAGTGCCCCATAAAAATCCGTCGTGCTGCGGGTATATTCGTTCATCTGCTGGCAGTACAAGCGGTAGGCCGTATAAAGCGCCCCGGACTTTTCCTGGCATGATGGATCCACATCGCAGCAGTCTTCCAGAAAATGACGGAGCCAGTCATTCTGTCCGCGGTATTCCTGGATAGCATCCTGCACACATTTCGGCATGGTCAGATGGTACTCGCTGGCAATGACCTTCTCCGCCCCTTCGATGATCCAGCGCAGGATAGCAGGACCAGCTGTTTCCACCAGATAATCCGCATAGTTCTTGATTTCGCCATGGCCTTCAAACTGTGCCTTGAAGGGGATGACGATAAGCCGGCGCCAGGTCCCTTCATCACTGGCTCCGACGCGGGGCAGATGGTTGGTATACAGGACCAGCGTATGGGTCGGCACAAAGGTAAACGGCGTCTTGTATTTCTTTTCGCCGCCGACTTCATCTGTCGAGCAGAGCTGCTTCAGGACGGAAGTGGAAAGCCGGACAACCTTCTTCCATCTCGCCGCGATGACCATGCGCTTGCCCTTGAGTTCCGCCATTTCCGGCTTGATGTTCCGCTTGCAGTTCGCCGTCAGGGCATCGGCAGAGATGCCGCCGCAATAGCTTCCCAGCACCCGGGCAATGGAGTTCCAGTACGTAGACTTCCCGTTCCGTCCATCGCCATAGGCGATGACCAGGCTTCCACATACACTTTGCCAATGGCCATGAGTCCGCAGATTTCCTGGGCGTAATCAATCAGCTCCTGGTCGCCCGTGAAAAACTCGCCCACGGCCTGCTGCCAGACCGTCTCCCCTTCCTCTCCGGATCGACAGCGGTACATTGGTAATATAATCTTCCGGACGGTGATTCCGCCTGCCCGCCATCCCCTGCCGCAGATCATACGTAAACGAAGGCGTGTTGAGCAGGAACTCATCCGCATCCAGGGCCTGGATGGGAATGAGCAGCATCGGCTTCAGGGCCTGCAGGGCCGAAATGATATAGCGCATGTCCCGCCGCTTCATGACAAAGGCATAATATGCCAAAGCCGCCTGGTAGGACTGGAAGGCTTTCTGCTGACTGCCTTCGATGACTTTCTCCAGCATCCGGCCGCCTTTGTCGATGAGTTCTGCCGCAACGCCCAGTTCCTGCAGTTCCTTCCTGCCAGCTTCCATCTGGTCCCTGGCATCTGCTAGCTGCAGTTCCAGGAATTCTTCCGCTGCGCCGATGGCTTCCTGATGAGATTCAGTCCAATAGATGCCGTTGTACCGCAAAAAATCGGTACTTTCCGTATACCGCAGCTCATCGCCATATTCCCGTTTCAGCACTTTAGCCTGGCCGATATCCGAATAGTCTTCCGGCTTCAGGCTGCCCTGACAGGCAAAATCGTTATTGTACTGGTTCGGGCTGACGTACCTTCCTGTCTGGCAATGCGTTCACCAAAACGCACAGCGCTCTGCCAGATTTTATTGAGTTCCGCATCAGCAAGCGGCGGGTCGCATTTTTCGGCTTCTTCAAGGAAAATGGAGTAGGCCCGCTCGGTTGCCCCGTACCGTTTGATGACCCGGCCGGCAAAGCGGCTCATGGTATTATTGCGCTGTCCCTGGGGAATGCTGTGTATCCCGGCTTCCCGGGCCTTCAGCACCTGGTCGATTGTCATTTTCCCATTCTGCCACAGCACCTTCTCAGCCGGACATCCGTAGATGAAACGGGCTGCATCAAGAGCCGCTTCGTCGAAAAAAGGATATGCGTGATAAACAGCCCGCTTCAGCTCCGTATAGCACGGTTCATCTGTAATCTCGGGAATCTCAAAATAGACGTGAAAGCGCGGCCTGGCACACTTCCCGTCTTTAGGCTTCATGTGATTCCGTGATGGGACGATAGCCATGGCAACCTCCGGCATCATGGCCAAGAATTTCTCCATGGTCTTCCATTCAGCAGGATTTTCCGTATGCGAATTATCGCAGTCCATGACTAGGACATCCGATGAGAGAAAATTCTCCCGTTTCCGGTAATCATTTTTGAATGCTACACAGACATGGTCAAACGCAACCGCAGCTTCAAGATCTTCGGCACAGCTGATTTTCCGTCGCTCTGGATAACGGCAATTAGCTTCTGCTCCCGTAAGAGCTGCCGTATAAAGGGTAAATTCCATGTTCTTAAACCTCCTCAATATACCGGACAGGCTTTCTTTTGCGCCGGGCGTACTCGATTTCTTTCTGCATCCCGTCCGAGATGGCATCGCCAAATACCCATAGTTCCGCGCACTTGGACAAAAGGGCGATATCCATGAAAAGGGCCAGGTCCCGCTCCGTCTTTTCATCCAGGAACTGGGGCAGGTACAGATGCGGGGCCAGCGGGATGCCTCCCTGATTTGTCACATAGCGGCAGTACCTCCTCGCCCTGGCCGTATTGGCCTCCACATCCCGGCATAGGGCGAACACACGTATACCACTGGCCGGAACGGGAACCTTGGCCGGTTCCGCATTCCGGATGGCCTGATAGGCTGTGGGGTCGGGATAATGTTCGGCGTTACGCTTCGGGTTCATCTCCATCGCGCACCTCCATCAGTTCCCGGGCACAGTCTTCACACAGGACCGCTGTCCCGAACAGGTCGCCCTTCCCATCGCCCAGAACTTCCTCCAGATCCACCAGGATTTCTCTGCCACAAACCGGGCAGCGGCAGAATACATTCTCATCGTTGATTTCGATTGTGACTTCCATGGCATCATGAATCGGTTCCTTGACGTAAAACATGCTTCATCCCTCCAGTTCTGTCTTGTAATAGGTCATGAGCATCTGTTTGCGCTGCTGGAAACCCGGACAGGAATACAGCAGACCGTAATCCAGGTGCTGCAGCCGGTCCAGGGCATGGATCTGCCGCGCGGTCAGATAAGGCCGGATGCTCTGCCCTTTTTCGATGCCGTTTGCCAGCCGGAACTGCTTGGCAGACATGCCCAGCACGATACGGTTCAGCATGTCACATTCGTTGCTGAAGTGGTACGGCTTCGGGCTTTCATGCAGGCGGCAGATCATATCCGTCAGCATTGGGAATTCCTGCCGGGCAGACAGAAGCGACCGGATGCACTGCTCCATCTCATTGAAGCGATGGATATAGAGTTCTTTGAAGCGCATTGCTTTTGCTCCGGTGTACCCCATGACCAGTATGGTAAAGCCATCTCGGGTCAACAGGTAACGCGGCAGTTTGCGGCCCTGGCATCCCGATAGGCATTGCACTCAAAATTGAGGGCAATGAATTCTGGACTCAACCCGGAAGCAGGTGCAGTGATACGTTCGATATCACGCAGCACATTATAATGCTGCTTTTCAAAGACCGCTGCCACAAACAGGCTATCGACCCTGGCTACTCCTTTCTGGTCAGCGAACATACCGTAATCATCTTCAGGAATCAAATTTTTCATAGCGGATTCCACCTTTCGTTAAAATTTCCGAGGAACTCGTCCTCTATCAGTAGCAGGACAGAATCCGATGCTTTAAGTACCCCCATTTCAATCTTTCTGATAAAATTCACATTCGTATCCGTCTGCCCGGAGCAACAATCCCTCGGCCCACGGAGGTGTACGTCCCATCTGCTCACAGATGGCATCGACACTGGCATCCCGGCTGCATTCGATGATCAGTTCATCATGGACATGGCCGACGATGGCACAGCACCGCAAGGTCTGCATGGCATAGCAGAGGATATCCCGGCTGATGCCCTGGACGATGTTTTCCACGAACTTCGGGCCGTAGCTCTCCAGCCGTTCCCACTTTTTCGTTGCGCCGATGCCTTCATAGGTGACGGATTCCCCGCCGAAGCGGTTCTCGCCTATCCGGGGCTTCACATAGGAAAGCCGCCGTCCGCTTGGGAGCTGGATGAACAGCATGCCGCTCTGGCAGAGGAAGCGGATGCAGCCGGCCCGCATGGGGATCTGTTCCTTGATGGCTGTCTTCACGGTGGCATCCACCTGCCACCAGAAATCGACGATATGCGGATTGGCCGACCGCCAGGACTGCACCAAAGGATACAGCTCGTTTTCCGTAAGTCCCATGTCCAGGGCGCCCATGGCCTTCAGCGCACCTGTAGAGCCGCCATAGCCAAGGGCCAGTTCTGCGATTTTCCCTTTCTGCCGGAGATGTCCATTGACGCCATGTTTTTCCACCGGAACGCCGAACATGGAGCTGGCCGAAGCACAGTAGATATCCCCATTCCTGGCAAAGACATCCAAACGCCATGTTTCTCCTGCCAGCCACGACAGCACCCTGGCTTCAATCGCCGAAAAGTCCGATACGACAAACTTCATCCCTTTCCGTGGCACAAAGGCCGTGCGAATCAGCTGGGAAAGGACATCGGGGATGGAATCATACAGGAGTTCCAAGGCTTCATAATTTCCCTGGCGTACCAATTCCCGAGCTTCTGCGAGATCCGGCAGATGGTTCTGGGGCAGATTCTGCAGCTGGATGTGCCGGCCGGCAAATCGCCCGGTCCGGTTGGCCCCATAGAATTGGAACATGCCTCTGGCCCGACTATCCTCGCAGGCAGTCATTTCCATGGCCTGGTATTTTTTGACCGAGGATTTGGCCAGCTTCTGCCGGAGCAGCAGTACACTGCGCAGCGGTTCTTCTGCCGTCTTCAGCAGTTCCTGCACCTGCTTCTTTCCCAAGAATCGGTCTTCATCCATGCTGTTCCAGCCAGCCGATCATCTGGATAACGGAGTTCGGATTCTCCAGGCCCGTCTTTCCCTTCAGTACAGCCATCAGGCTGTCCCGGCTGCGGGCATCGATGACGATGGCATTTTCAGCCAGCGTCCGGTCAATGGCGATGCCCCGATCGTTGATTTCCTGGTCGAGATGATATTCATCCATATCGGTTCCGGGACAGGATACTTCTTCAGCCGCTCCTGGATGACCATTTCCACTTCCACATCCCGTTTGTTGTAGGACTTGAACAGCGTCCATTTATCGGGTGCATGCCGAGGTAGATTCCTCGTTCTGCCGCCATTCAATTTGGTTTCCTTACAGGGAACGCAGAAATAGCGGATCAGGTCTTTGCCTTCCTTCATCTTTTGGCTGTCCAGTTTCAGCACGGCCCCTGCGCCTTCCAGGGAAAGGGGCAGGCCCATATAGGCCGACCAGATCATGGAGCATTTCCATCCTGCCGGATTGAGGAACCTGGCACAGTCCCGGGAAAGCGGATGATGGTCATGGAACGGATCCAGGCTAATTCTCAGGTCACGCAGGTATCGCGACAGGCAGACCCGTTCAAAACTGGCATTGAACGCCCACTTGGTGACAGATTCATCGGTCAGGGCATCTAGGATATCATCCGGGATGCGTTCTCCCCGCGCCAGGTCAACGACCTGCACCTTGCCGCCATCTATGGCATATCCGAAGAGGAGAATTTCAAAGGCCGGCGATTCAGCATATTTGTACACGCCGCATTTGGCCAAGTTAACATCGCTGAATGTTTCAATATCGATACTGATGGTTTTCATACTCTTCACCTCGAAAAAACGGCGAGGCACAAGGCCCCGCCGCCGCTATTCACTACTACTTGTTCCGGAAGGATTCCATCTGCTTGCGATGATATTCTTCTTCCCGTTCTTCCCGGTGCCGGGCCATTTCTTCATCCCGCTGGTCTTTTTTGATATCCGTATAAATCATGCCACGAAGAACCCGCCGGCGCACAGTGCGACCAGGCAGTACAGGCCGTCCAGAATCAGTCTCATCATAGTTTCCATAATCGCGCCTCCTTATGCCAGGAAATCATCATCGTCAGCTGTAGCAAAATCATCTTCTGCACGGGCTTGCCACCGAGGGGTTCGCCATCACGGATTTTCTGCAGATTGTTCAGTCCGCAGGCAATGCCTTTATTGCCGTTGCTGTTAAAGGCATAGAAGTTGATGGACGCACGGCCATAGACGCCGGAGTAGACTTCAGAGCGTTCTAGGATATGCTGGCAGTCGGCATCGACGATGCCCGGCTTGGTAGCCGAGTTGGCATTGATGAAGAAGCTGTCTTTATAAGCGTCATCGTCCGGGCGTTCCAGGTCGCCGTCACGGAGCGGTGTCTTGATGGCTTCGAGAGCCGGTACAGCGCGGCCATTGCCCTTGAGCTTGCTTTCGCCTTCTTCGTAGGCAGCCTTGATGGCGGCGCGGATCTTTTCTACGGTCTTCGTATCCGACTTGGGGATGATCAGGCTGACGCTGTACTTCGGCGTACCGCCATTGATGGACTTCGGTTCCCAGACGTTGGCATAAGACCATCTGGTATTGACTCCGGTAATCACTTTGCACGGATTGACATAATTCTTGGACATAACAAGTTCCTCCTTATTTTTCATCATTGAAATCATCTGCCGCGGTATGCATGGTCGGACGCTTATCCGATTCCGGCACCAAGACCGGCTTGCCCTGCGGCTTTTCCACTAAATCTGACAGCAGTTCTTCGAACCGCTTCTTGCCGAGCTGTTTCGTCATCGCCGTGATGCCGAGCAGCTTCCTTTCATATGGGTCGAAGCCCGCATCTTCCACTTTGGCGGCGACTGCTTCTTCACTTACGTAGCGGCGGTTCGACCGGCCTTCGACCAGTTTCCATCCGTCCCAATGCTTGCCGGACAGGGCCTGTTGCAAAGCGTATTCTTTGACATCCCCGGCCCAGTTCACCAGTTCATCGGCCTTGGCCAGGACGGCTTCGATTTCTTCATCCTGCAGCGTGGATGGGACGGCGAAATCATACTGAGCCAGTTCCAGGTTATATTCAGCCCGCTTGCGGCATGTCGCCTTGATTTTGCAAAAGCGGCAATGGTCGCCAGCCTTGTACTCCCCTTCGCCTTTGGCCGCCAGTTCCGCTGCGGGCTTCAGCACCGTTTCGGCCCACTGGAGCAACTCTTCCTTGCTCATGGTGCAGGTACTGACGTTGTCACGGCGGGGCTGGAAGATGGTCATGGATACCTGGCGTATATCATAGATGCCATCGAACAGTTTTAGCGCACCGAGAGCATAACACATCATCTGCGGATTCTTCTCGGCATCCACCAGGACTCCCAGACCGTGCTTGTAATCGATGACCGTCAAAGTATCGTCGGCCACGATGAGACAGTCGCCTGTTCCGAATCCGCCGGGTACCCACTTGGAAAAGTCCAACCTTTGTTCAATCATGATCAGCGGATCCTTGCAGGATGCTTTGGCGGTGGCCAGGCATTCCATGACGAACTGCGCGTATTCATCGGTGCACTCCGCCATTTCCTCATCAAAGAATGTGAGTTCCTTCGTCGGGTCTTCCAGCTTTTGGCCCAGAGCCGTCTTTACCTTGAATTCGCAGAGCGTATGGGCATCCGTTCCCTGACGGGCGAATTCACTGGAGGTATCCGGCAGCTTGGCACATTCCTTCGCAGACGGAGGGCAGGCCAGCCAACGATAACAGGAAGATGCGGACAACACCGCGTGTTTATCCGGCATGGCCAATCACCTCCAGTTCCTTCAGGAATGCTTTGTACTGCGCCGTATCAATGCCGGACAGCTTGTCCGCCCCGTACTTCTGGATGAGGCTGCGGACTTCTTCTGTGAATCCCTTGCGAGCCTTGTCGGCAGCAACTTTGCGGACATCTTCCAGGGTCAGCGGCTTTTCTGCCTTCTCTGACTTTGCTTCTGAAGCTGGCGGATTGCCTTCTTTCACCGCCATGGCTTCGGAAATCTTCAGCAGCGCCTTGCCGCAATCGGTCAGGGCTGCTGCCAGTTTCTGCAGTTCATCGTTTGTCATACGGATTGACTCCTTTCACATGTCTTTGCATTGATAAGAGATGGATGTTCCTGGCGATACTGCGGGTCGTGACGCTGATGGCCATTAGCACCGCCGCCAGTTCCCGGTCCAGCTTTTGCTGCTGAGCCAGTTTCTCAGGTGTCTGTGTGTGAATCATCTGTCTGCCTCCTTTCTGAAAAGCTTCTTCGTTCGCCCTTCACTAGTAATAGGACAACCGCATCATCGTTAAGTACCGATTTCAAAAAATCCGGCCACCTTTTTTGGCAGCCGGATTTTTCCCCATTTAACGGAAGTCTTCGAGGTGTTCCTTCAGGATTGCATAGAGCTTGTGTTTGCGCATGTTCACCGCTTTCTGGCTCAAGCTGACGGCCTTCCCGGTTGCCGCTTCGCTAGCACCGTCGGCAATCATCATCAGGATGGTCCGGTCGATATCCTGCAGAGTTGCCAGTTCATGGCGCAGCGCTGCCAGCAACTCTTCCTTCACGACTTCTTCCTCTAAGTTGAAGTCGTCAGGCACCTCCAGCTCGTAGTCATCCTGCGCCTTGTCTGCCGATATCTCATCGGCACCATGCCGCTGCTGGCGTTTATCTTCCCGCCAGAGCGGACGCATGAATTCATAGTACTGCTCTTTGGTTGCTGGAATCAGAATCGTACGCACCCTGCGGTTGCCGATTTTTGACCAGTGGACTTCACAATCCTTGTACTCCTCTGTGATGACGGTTTCTGGAGTGAGTTCCAGAGGAATGTAATACTGCTTCTGTTTGTTTGTCTGTAGATTGGCCATGCGCGATCTCCTTCGCATAATGCGAAGCGAGAATCCACGCAGGCAGCCTGTCGAAATTGACCATAAGATGCATCCTCGCTTCTATGGCCAACCATCCCAGTAGGCTGACGTGATTAACTTTCCAGACCGTCTCTCAGCTCTGGGCACACCCGCGTCCGGGAGTGAACGTTGAGACGGAAATTTCATTCAAATGTCTTTATAAGCTCATCTATTTCCCCAAGGTATGATAAAATATAAGTAATTCATGGGGTTTCCTTGGTTGTCCAGATGCTTGCTCATTGGTTCTGTCTTAATTCTAGCAATTCCCTCTTGTCAAAAATCGGACTGGACGGACAGCCTCGGACAATTTCGGACTGGACTCCTTTAAAAGGTGGTGTAGCATTTGGAATTTTCAGAGTTTGCTTCTGGCTTACTTCCTTTTTGCATCGGACAGATGAAGAAAGAGCAATATTTCAATGAGATTGTCGGGAATTTCATCCAGGATGCCGCTATGGACTCATGCCCTGTCCTGCATAAGAAAGCCGATACAAAATATAGATTTTTAAAAGGTACTCGTAAAATCCAACCCGCAGATGCGAGTTATCTTTACGCCAATCGTGACAAGAAAAAGTTCTCTCATTGGATTGCCAATAGAACCGAAGAATGTGATTCCTATGATGCTGTAGCAGGATGGCTACACGATAACGGAATAAAAAATCCTTGCGTTGATGACGCTTGTGCTGATTTACTTGAAAAAATCATCTTGTCGCTTATGGACGGCTCAACAGCAACTAGTGAGATTTCCAATGATTCCTGCGGCCTTACTTGTGATATATCTTTAATTGAAGATATCGAGGAAAAAATAAAGTTGCTTCCTCGCCCGAATTCTATGCCGGTCCCGAAAGAAGCAACTGAAAATGAAAAAACATATATTAATGAATTATATAAAGCCTATGGTGATGCAGAAGGCCTCCTATCATTTTCAAAGAAAGATTTAGGTGATTATCCTGATTATGCCGATGACCTCGACGATCGTCGAGTCGACTATTACTCTGCCGCTTCTATCCAAAGAGGCGTCTTGGAATTAGGTACCAATAAACTTTCCAATCAATTTGATGTACTCAAACAAGAAATTTTTGATGGGGTGAAAGATACAGCTAGGAAATCCCACCCTAATGGATACGAACGAATGCTTTCGGTAATGGAACAAGCCGTAAAAATATCTGCTCCCAATTATCTGTTAAGTTCATCACCTTTTTGGATCAGTGGGAAAATAAAAAAAGGTGTATGTCATCATCTTGTCAATGATCATAAATTAAGGTGGGTCAAGAAAAAGAATGGATAATATACGAGCTATTAGCTCTGCCTTTGAAATGGCATTGCGTATTCTTCTACTATTAAGTGAAGTTAAAAATCGTTCACTTACGATTACGCAGATATGTGAAATTGATTTTATTTCGGTATACGCGGCAGATTTTGGATTGCTGGACGAAAACCTGCATGGGCATGGAACTTACAGATTTAGCGAATTTCTAGCGCGAAAGTCAATTGTATCTACAGCCGTAAAAAACCTGGTTCTAAGGAAACGCATAAGATTTAAAACATCAAAAAAAGGTTATTTATTCCAGATAACTCATGAGGGCCTTGATTTTGCTAATAACTTAAAGTTTCATATGCCGAAGAGTATCGGTTAGCGGTTGAAACAGTAGTTGAGGCATATAGATTATCAGAGTCACATATGTTAAAAGAAATCAATCGATACACACTCCAGTCCTTACAGGAGGATAGTCATGAATAGATTCTACTTGAAAAAATTGATAGTCGCTGGTGGGCAACACCAAAGTTCTGTAATTGAATTCAATCGAGGATTTAATCTCATAATTGGCCCATCCAATACCGGAAAAAGCTTTATAATGGATTGTTTGGATTATGCGCTTGGAGCAACACCAAGCAAAAGACATCCATCTAAAGTCCTCGATGCCAATAATGGATACGAACTAATATCACTAGAACTTATAACTCAAGGAGGTTACGTAACACTCAATAGAAAAATTGGCGATAGTAAAATAGAAGTAATCAGTGCAGATTCATCTATTGAAAACGGACGTTATAGTGTTTCCAATCAAGCTAAAAAAAATATAAATTCTGTATTTCTATCTCTTCTTGGGATTGATTCTAATCATAAAATATTATCTTCTGAGAAAGGAGATACTCAAAAACTATCTTGGCGGACCATGCTACATTTTTTCTTTCTCCGCAACCCGATATTGCCAGAGAAACCTCTCCACTTATCACTCCAGGATGGAATGCACCGACGCATCAATAGCTACTCTTTTATTTTTATTAACCAGTAAAGATGCTAATAATTTACAAAAGCAAGAAGACCCGGCGATAAGCAAGGCAAAGAAGAAAGCTCTTCTCGCATACATACAAGAGAAATTAGACGATTTAAGTAAGCAGAGAGCTGAATTAGAAAAAACTGTATCTCAATGTGAAATTGTAGATAACCAAAATGTAATAAAAGACTTAAAAAGACAACTTCAACAAATTCAAAATCATATTGATACAGCCATATCTAAAGGACATTGCATTATGTCTAAAATTTATGATTTAAATGGAAAACTTTCCGAATGCGAAACTGTAATTCACAATTTTTCTATCCTCCATCAACAATATCAATCAGATATACATAGATTGGAATTCATAATAGATGGCAGCTTAGAATCTCAAAATTTTCCCAAGGTTGCCCACTGCCCGTTTTGCAATTCAAAAATAACTACCCCACCTGATACAAAATACATAGAAGCATCTTCTGCAGAACTGGAAAAAATAAAGTCTCATATTAAAGGACTATTTAAAGCTAAAGAAAGCGTCGAAAAAAAGAAACAAGGGGTACTACTGAATAATAAAAAAGCTAGAGGGGCAAAAAAATAAAATCGACTTATTGATTTCGGATGTACTTACTCCTCAGTTATATAAACTCCAACAAGACCTAGAAGAAAAAATGAATTTCATGAGAATTTCTGGTGAACTGGAATGCCTGCGCAAAAACGAAGTTCAATATAGAAAAGAATTGTTTGATAAAGAAACTGAAGAAGAACCAGTTATCACCAAACGAAAAATAATCGATTTTTTTGACTACGATCTTATTCATGGATTCGAAGAAAATTTAATAAAAGTTCTAGCTGCTTCCAAGATTGGTGGTGCCGATACCGCACGATTAAACATGCAAAATTTTGACATTGAAATAAATGGTAAAAGTAAGCCAGCTACAATGGGCGGTGGTTTTTGTGCGCTCCTTAATACAATAACGACTTATGCAATGAGTGAATATATTATTGATCAAAATGCTATGCTCCATATTTTTTTGCAACTGACTCATCATTAACCCAATTATCAGAATCTGAGCAAATCCAGAAAACAAACACTATTAAACATAATTTCGTTAAGTACCTTATCGACCATGCATTAACGCGCCAAGTAATCATGATTGAACAAAAAGAACGAATGCCTTTTATTCCTGAGGAAAATTCAGACAATGGCATTCATATAATTGAGTTCACCAAAGATAAATATGTAGGTCGGTATGGCTTTTTGAATGATGTATTTGATACCGAATAAGATGACCTTTCATAAAAAAAACGGCAGTAACGATAAAACGCTATCGTTACTGCCGTTTTCATTTTACTGGCATTCTTCTTTTCTTCGTCCTAAACTTCACCCTAATTTTAGGCATAAAAAAAGGCCAGCACTTTGCCGACCTAGACAGAAACCTTGCTATATATGGACTTTTCAGCTATGCACACCGTTTAAAATTTTGTATCAATCTCAAGCATCTTTGCTCCACCAACAAATTGATCATTACCTTCTAAACTGACCGGACTTAACAAGAGGTTACCAATCGCCTTAAAACGAGTTGAACA
>ENA-OQIW01000036-OQIW01000036.1-human-gut-metagenome-genome-assembly--contig:-NODE-36-length-31673-cov-1.636879_pt1 | contig 31673 bp, 31 predicted proteins | sample MGYA00242586_ERZ504751 | MGnify/ENA primary metagenome ERZ504751 (study PRJEB26092, sample SAMD00036349) | human gut metagenome | host: Homo sapiens | study: EMG produced TPA metagenomics assembly of...
AGATAAACAATAATTTAGAGCAACAAGCATTAACTCTATTTAAAGCATTTTTTATAGATTATCAACCTTATAAAGGAACGGTTCCACTATCATGCAAAGAGTTTCGCTAGATGAAGTTTGTACAAAAATCACCGATGGCGCCCACTATAGCCCAATTGATACTCCAAATGCTCCTTATCCTATGTATTCAGTTAAAGATATGGAAACCTATGGTTTCACTAACAATGATTGCAAACATATTACTAAATCGGAGTTTGCCAAAATGAAGAAAAATGAACTGCGTCCCCTTGCCTAATGATATTCTTGTAGCTAAAGATGGGAGTTACTTGAAAGAAGTTTTTATCTGTTCAGAATATAAAGAATGTGCGATATTATCTTCCATTGCAATATTTAGACCTAATAATAATATCATTGTGCCCTGAAATTTTACTTATCTTTTAAAGCAGCCCTAATAAAAAAAAGATGTGGGGGACAACTATGTATCCGGTTCAGCATTACCAAGAATTGTATTAAAAGATTTTAAAAAATACACTTTTATTCTTCCACCAATGGTAGAGCAAATAAAAATAAGTACTATTCTTCATGAGATTACAAGGAAAATTCAAGTAAATACAGATGAAATAAAAGTGCTTTCATCCTTGCGAGATTATTTACTCCCTAAACTGATATCTGGTGAGATTAGTGTATCTAAAATCAGTATTTAAGCCACTAAATTATTGTTTATCTGATTATTTAATTCAATTTTATCATCGATTGAAGATAAAATTCGCCCAATTCTTACCTGTTTCTCTACATTCTCAGGAATATCAACCTCTAAATCATTTATATCATTTCTGTTTACTGAACCAAAAACAGTGCCACTTTCTTTACTAATAAGATCAGATACATAATATTTCATCATATAATATAAAAACTCTTGATTACCATTTTTCATTCGTAAAGAACAGACTCCGCGGCCTAAACACATATCTCTGGGCGTAATATTCAATGCTCCTACTGGTGCTCGAACGCTCATTATAACATCACCAGATTTAGCTAATTTTGTCATAACCGTTGTATAAGTATCAAAAGTAGGATATTTTAATCCAAAAGTCCTGTTGCCCTGTAAAAAAGGATATCCTTCACCTACTTGATTATAATAAATAGACTTAGGCGATTGCCCCATAGTAATATCTACTATTTCTCCTAACTTACATTTCATACCCGATAGCCTCCAAGTTCTTTCGAATTTCAGCCTCTAGTTCATGACTTTTTTCAAACATTTCTGCAAGCTCAGATGTAAGTCTTGCCATTTTTTCTTCAAATGGCTCCCCATCATCTTCTTGCGCTTCAATACCTACATAACGACCTGGTGTAAGGATATAGTCTTGTTTAGCAATTTCTTCTGTATCTACTACAGCACAATAGCCTTTTTCATTTTCTAATGTACCATCAACGAAAGAGACATAGGTATCACCTATCTGCTTAATATCTTCTTCTGTGAGTTCACGGAGTTTACGTGTCACCATAGACCCCATTTTTCTGGCATCAATAAAGAGTGTTTTGCCTTTTTGTTTCTTTTGTTTATTCAAAAACCATAAAGAAACAGGTATCTGTGTCGTATAGAAGAGTTGTGTCGGCATAGCCACAATGCACTCAACTAAATCATCATTAATGATATTTTTACGGATTTCACCTTCACCACCCGACTGTGATGATAAAGCGCCATTTGCAAGAACCATCCCTATTTTACCTGCCGGAGCTAAATGATAAATCATGTGCTGTAACCAAGCAAAGTTGGCATTGCCTGCCGGTGGCATTCCGTATTTCCAACGAACATCTTCTTTTAACTGTTCAGCTCCCCATGGTGACAAGTTAAATGGAGGATTTGCCATAATATAGTCAGCGCGAAGTGTTGGATGCAAATCGTTCAAAAAAGTATCCGCTGAATACCCGCCCAAATTAGGTTCAATTCCACGAATAGCTAAATTCATTTGCGCCATTTTCCATGTAGTAGGGTTTGAATCTTGGCCATAAATAGAAATATTACTAATATTTCCGCTATGATTTTCTACAAATTGAGCAGATTGAACAAACATACCTCCTGAGCCACAGCAAGGATCATATACTCGCCCTTTATACGGTTGTAAAATCTCAACTAAGGTTCTTACAATGCACGAAGGTGTGAAAAACTCACCGCCTCGTTTACCTTCTTGTTCCGCAAACATTGATAAGCAATATTCATACGTACGTCCAAGTATATCCTTTTCACTGCCATGCTCAATCATCTTAATATTAGAAAATAGATCAACAACATTGCCAAGTCTGCCTTTATCTAATTCTGGGCGAGCAAAGTTTTTAGGTAAAATGTCTTTAAGTCGTTTATTTTCTTTCTCAATAGCACGCATTGCATTGTCAATAACTACACCAATTTCAGGGGTATGAGATTTAGAAGCTATATCACTCCAGCGCGCACCACTAGGGACAAAGAAAATACCTTCTGAAGTGTATTCGTCAATATCTTCCTCAAATCCATCGCCTTCTGCCACTAACGCCTTATGTTTATCTTCAAATCTATCTGAAATATATTTTAAAAAGATTAAGCCTAATACTACTCCCTTATATTCTGAGGCATCCATATTACCTCGTAGTACACAGGCTGCATCCCATATTTGTTTTTCAAATCCAACATTAACTGTTATTTTTGTCCGCCACAATTTTTCTCCTTTACAAGCCTAATTAATCCTCAGTAAAGAAGTCTGTATCAAGCTTCTTCACGGTGTAAAGATTTTCAACAGAAACTCCAAGATTATATTCTATCATCAATTCCATAAGTCGTTTGCCATCAATGAGAACTATTTTTTGTAGCAATTGTTTCGCCACATATTCTCTAGCTTCTGATGAAACCTTAGCCGTTGTAATAAATATTCCTTTAGCCACACCTTGGCCGGCTAATGCCCCTAAAAACTTCTGAATTTCCGGGCGTCCTACTACCGAATCCGGTTTCCATTGTTTTGCTTGCGTATAAATTACATCAAATCCTAATCGATCCGCAGCAACCATACCATCTACACCTTCATCACCAGATAACTTTGTAACAGAATTTAAAGATAACTCAGCTGATCCATACCCCATTTTAATTAACAACTTAACAACAAGTTTCTCAAATTCATATGGTGTCATTTTCATTACTTCAATCAATAATGCATCCGCTAATGATGAATTTAGTTGATTCATTGCATATTCAATTAGCTCCTCCGGACTTTTATCATCAGATTTAGGAGCAAGAGGGGTATTTCCGCTACTTTGTATTCCTGGCTCAACGTGCACAAAATCGCGAAAAGCTTCAAATTGTTTTAAATAGTCCAATATAATATTATCTACACCATCTTTTAAAGCAGCTTTACCTAATTTAGTTAACAAATAAGAACCTCTTTGAGGTCTATCAATCAGTCCTGCTTTCTTTAAATAAGTACAAGCCCAGCTTATGCGTGTATTAACAACTAGTTGACCACTTTCTAACTGTTCAAGGCAATCATCTTTTGTCAATTTAAATGCAGAAATACAATACTCTCGAATTTCTTTTGAAGTATGCAACGTAGCATCACTTAAACATTCAATAACTGTAGGAAAAAACTCAAAATACTTAGGTATAGCCATAAACTCACCTCAACAGATACCTTTTACCTAATCATCTTACTAAGTTATCGTCACTTTTAATCTTATATTTAATTATACCTTAATCAAGGAGTTTTGGCTTGATAAAAATAAACTTATATAGCATTAATGCGGTTTGAATTCACATATCCGCTCAAACCGCATTTTCAAATCAGCATATATTGTTTCATCTTAAATCAATCAACAGAACTAACGCATTTTCACGTTTCCCGGTTTTAACGCCCCTTCGGCGTAATCCCCATTTCACTCAAATTATCAATGGTAAACGGATATTTCCTTGCCAGATCCCCCATATCTTTTTTGCTAAAAGCCCCGTACTTCATCCCATAGGCCTTCACCACATAGCATTGCCGTAGATGTTCGTGCCGATTAGCATGCTGCGTTGCCATTATAATAGTTGTCATCAAGCGGGCAAAAGAAGGGATTTATCAATTCAGCTTCCATCCTCTTGATGGAGTTTTTAGCATCAACCACAAATACATAGCCCGCCAGACGATAGGCCCCAAATATATCGACTTTGTGAAAACTTTCGTGCTTGCAAATATCCAGTATCTTGCCCCAACCATGGTTATCGGTCTCAATGGTAATAAATTCAGAATGGCCGTCATACCCGATTTTTAACACTTTATCCCGTTTCATAGCAGCAGTCCTCTATCCCCTAAATAGCAACGATCTCCTATAGCCTAATAAGTTTTGTAAAAAAACGCATTACCTTATAATATTCGACTACATGTAATGCGTTTCCTCTTTTATGAGCTAATTTTTCGGGTATTTTACCTGCTTTTTCTTACTAATTTCATATGGCTCGCTTGGTGCTATTTTGGCTCCTCATCGTCCCCTTTAATCGGAAATGGATATACTTTTTTCAATCTCCCTAATATCCTCATCATAGAGGGCACGGTAAGTGCCATTATCAAATTTCACGACATAGGCATTTCCGAATATATTTCGTTCCGCAAGCTTTGAGGCATTTTCATTGAAAAGTTCGGCATCATCGGCTTTAGTAAATCCCTTCCGGGGGTCTTTATTAAACGGATTAATCGTGTTGTGACCATTTACAACGATATAAAAATTCTTGCCTAAATTTTTAACTTTAATTTTCCGTTATACTACAGAAGTGTCTATGTCGTGCGGCACCGGCTATTCCGTCTTGACCATAGGGCCCCGCCTCTACTTCTACAAATCGAGATACACCATCACGCCCAATCTCCAGTTCTTTATATTTTTTCATAAAAACACGCTCCTTACTCCCACACGACAACTAATTATCCGATTCGGCCATTTTATTCAACGTCTCCGGCTCATTCCCGCTATCAACCTCAGCCACAGCAGTTTTTCACAGGACAAACTCGCTACATACTCCACTAAAAGTTGTGCCAACCAATTGCCCCTACCAAGGCTTTTACCATTCACAACCTTCGTAGAATTATTAACCAAGCTATAACGGGCCAACACCTTGCCTTTTTCATCACGCAAGGTCATGCTCCCGCGCATTTCCCCGCGAATGGATGCCACCACGCGCCCGTCTTTTTTATACGGCAACATAACTTTATGCATCTTCATGTACTCCTCTTCGTCTTCATAATGAAGGCCTCGACTGCCTTCGATAAAATCTTTGCGAAACATAGTATCCCCCTTAACTCAGCATAGGCCTCTTCATCTATACATCTTTCTATATGCCACTTCATCTATACATCTTTCTATATGCCTCTTCATGTATGCATCTTCGTATATGCCTCTTCGCGTATATATCCGCCGGCAGGCCTGATTAACCAAGCACCTTTTGGATATATTCCATATCCTCGTCTTCCAGAAATTCTCTATAGCTGTCGGTGCGAATGATATACACATTGCCTTGCACCGGTTTGCCAAGCAGCTTTGAGGCCTTTTCGTTATAGGCCGTTTTGCCGATAGGCATCCACATGCCATAGTTTCGTTCACCAATGGTTACGTCTTCAAATACCATGCCTTCCGCCCGTTCTCTAAATTCCAAATACCCCGGCGCAACGCCACCGATGCTGTAAAAAACATTAACCGATATGACGTTATAGCTGCCATCCGCATTGATACGTAAAATTTCGGCGGTGCCGTCTTCGATTGGGTCGTAAAAAATGCTTTTTTTCGTAAACATACACATCCTCCTCACTATACAAAATCCTATTTATTCTCTTGTTCTGCTTTAGCCATCGCGTTCTCAATGAGTGCCTTTTTGCCTTCTGAAATCGTATCTAATTGCCTTTGAATGTTTTCTTCTTCAGCTGCCATTTTCAAAAATTCCTTAGCAAGCATCTCTTGTTCGTCACGAGGCACGATTGGAATTTGAACCTCCCCTAAATCGGTGATACTGATTGTCTTCGTGCGCGATGAAGGATTCATGTTTTCACTAATTCGAGTCAATTGTTCTTTTGCCAAATCCGAAGTCAGATACATAAACAAATAGATGGAATTTATTTCATTTTCATCAACGGTCAGCTTATAGGTATTGCCGCTGCAATATACATTGCGCCCCTTCAAATCATCGATAAAGCCGAATTTAAACGGTGCCGATTTACTCATAATAATTGTGTTTGTCTTCAGCGGTTTCCGATTTCCCGTTACTGTGACTGTCGTAAGCGAAGGCATTTTCAAAACATCAATCGTGCGGTTATTTAGATGTTTCGGCGTAATGTATTTTGCCAAATCACCGGTATCCGCCGTATCCGACTCATCGACTTTTTCATCGGCGCCACGTCGAATCTTGCACACATCGCCGAGGAAATAGGATGGACCCTTAAACAGCTCCTCCGTATCAGTCGTTGCCGTAGCGTTTCTATTGGTGTATCGATCCGGCGCCAAATCACATTGCGGCCCTTCATCCCGGCCTAAATTCCATACGTTAACAATTTCTTCGTCATCAAAACGATGGTGCCGTCTATGAGACATAGGGGCCTTCAAGAGGTCTTCAACAGCTACATCCCTCACTATATCTTCAATGACAGTTTCGTCATCAGTCATAGTTCCCATGTATTTTTCACCATAGCGATAAAGATCGGCAATCTGTTTTATATTCTCGTCCGATAAATAGTACACCGGCTCTCTCTTAGTCCTGATTTCACCGGCATTAATCATGCGTACGTAGCGATTATCTTTTTTTGAAAAAATCCAGAGGATAGCGGCTTTCTTATTTCCCGGAATCAGGCGATTCGATAATAAGATAACGCTCTCCACCAAACCTTCTTCAAGCAGTTTACGACGAATCGCCCTATAAAGTTTATCTGAAGCGGCTCAGTCGATGTAAGGGCCATGAGTTTACCGCCGGGTTGCAGTGAATCCAACGCTTTAAGAACATAGGGCCATTCTCCGTTATGCATAGCTCTGTCTGAACTGCTATAAAACAACTCAGCCAGTGAGCTTTGTAAATAATAGCCACGATATTGAATCTCCGTTAGCGGGTTTTTACGCGGTGGGCAAATAACGGCGGCGGCCCCTTCACTATTGGCCTGTTTTTCAATAAAAAGGTTTCCCAGTTGAAGGTCTGCTGCTTCACCCACCATGCACATCCGAATTTTAGTAACTACATAGTTACTTTCTTTCACTTCAATCCCCGATACCTGTGGTTTTGAAGAATTTTTCAAGAGTGACTGAATCAGAAATTGACCTTGTGCAAACCCCCAGTCGTATACAGACTCTTGACCTCTTAACAATTCAACAAACAAGCGATTAATACTTCTTCCCACATTGTATTCAGACTTCGACCGAATAATTGGCTCGGCGAGAAGGATATAGGCAAATAGCTCTTCCGTTTTACAAGGCTCTAAAGGTGGTAATACGTTCGGATAGTATTGTCTCAAATCAATATAATCCTTTTTAATTGAAGGCAGCTTAACCTCTTTTGCAATGTAGTCCTCTGCCTCGCTTTCAGTAAGTCTATGACGTTTCATAGTGAACATTAACGTAGCAAACAAAATGCTGTCCTTGAACGGGATAAGTGGTAAATCATCGTCAGAATCATAATAGTAATATTCGAAAACACTCGCCACTTTGCCGACAAACTTTTCAAGAACATCCTCACTGAATTCTTTTAACATACCAATTGAATAACCTAACATAACTAACTCCTCCTTACGTGAATACAAATTCGTCCGTTTTTATCTAGTAAGCTAACTAGATGAATTTATGGGTTTACTAGATAGTTTTTACTAGATATTTTCTACTAGATGTTTTGCTGACTAGATACTTTTTAGATTTACTAGATAACTTTTGGGCTTACTAGATAATCTATTGACTAACACTTTTATTCTTTTTTGGTTTTGTATAACCATTTTAAAGAATGCTAAAAAAATTTAAAACGTTCTTACTAGATGATTTTAAAACCTCCTTTACAGGATGAAGCAACACTCTTACTAGATAAACTAACACTCTTGCCGGATGAGCTAACACTTTTACCGGATACATTGTTTCAGGCCTACCGGTTATTGACTCATCCGTATATTACGCTTAAGCCTCTAAGGAGCTTTCTCCTATTTATGAGCTTCAACCCCTCTCTGCACTTTCATTGTACAACCAAAATTACACGAAGTCAAATGGTTTTAAACAACCATTTTTCACTTGGTTGTTGTTTGGGTTATTGTTTGGGTTATTGTTTTGGTTATTGTTTTGGTTGCTATTTTAATTCTAATCTACTAATTTATTTATCTATTAAATATTAAACGTGGGCCGATCTATTTAACTGATTTTTAAAGTAAAACAGGCAATCATTTAATCAAATGATGTCCAAAATAACAACTATTAAATAAATACGAGTAATATCTTTATTTAACAGGAACTGCTCTACGCCAACATAAACAATCCCATTATCATCACGCCAAGGTTTAATATAGTCACGTATAACCACAAGTTTGCCAAACGAATCCGGGATCCGCAGTAATGAAGCTATTTCCTGATTTCGTTTTTCAGGTTTATCAATCGATAGCGCCGATTGTATGTAGTATCTCTGATTGGATTGATTGACTATAAAATCAACTTCCAATTGCTTACGAGTATTTTTACCGGAATCAGTTCTAATATACTCCTCAACAACACCTACATCCACATTATAGCCCCGACGTACTAAGTCACAGTACAAAACATTTTCCATAATATGGTTTTCTTCCTGTTGACGAAAACTTAATCTTGCATTTCGTATACCCACATCAGTGTAATAATATTTTAACGGTGTTTGATATATTTTTTTCCTTTAACATCATATCGATTAGCTTGCTTTATTAAAAAAGCATCAACAAAATAACTCAAATATCTACTGATTGTAGTCGAATTGATTTTAACTTGTTTTTTACTCAAAAAAGTATTAGCTAATTTTGTCGGATTCGTTAAAGATCCTATACTGGAAGCAATAATATTTAATAAATCTTCCAAAATGGACGTATCATTTTGAATTTGATAACGTTCTACTACATCCTTTAAATAGGTTCGCAAAAATAAATCACTTAAATACTTACTCTTTTCTTCGTGCGTTTGTAGTGAAAAAACTACCGGCATCCCGCCATAGGTATAATAATCAAGCCATGCATTGCGTTCCGGTCCCTCATATTTTTCATACATTTCTGCAAAGGAAAGAGGATATACTTGAATTTCATCCGCACGATCCCGAAATTGGGTAAGAATATCTGAAGATAGCATTTTAGAATTACTACCGGTTACATAAATATCCACATTAGGCAACTTCATTAACCCCAGCAAAACATCTATGAAGGTTAATTTTGCTGTATTATCATTAACGTATGGATTCTTAATCTCAGCTACAAATTGAATCTCGTCAATTAAAATATAATATTGTGTTGAAGTTCTCTCTATTTGCGATCTAAGATACGCGTCCAACTCGATTGGATTTCTATATTTGGCATTGCCAATTTCATCGAGAGCTAATTGGACAATTTGATTATCATGAACATTATTTTGATGTAAGTAATTAACAAATAATTTAAAAAGTAAATACGACTTTCCGCATCTTCGAATCCCCGTTATCACTTTGATTCTACCATTATGTTTTTTAGCCACTAATTTTTCAATATATTCCGCTCTGGCAAATTCCATTATATTCTCACCTCACTTCATATTTCGAAATTTTATTGCGGATTCCGCATTTTTTCCTCGACTATATTATAGCAATGATATTAACTTGCTTCAAGACAATTCGAATTTTTATTGCGGATTCCGCATTTTTTTGTCGAGTTTTTCTTCAAGCTTTTCTTCGGCATTTCTTCAAGTATGTAATAAATAGGCTTAAGAAACTTCCTCGTCAATCTACGGCCCTCAGACTATATTCGCATGCCTTTTACTTCACGCCCGATTGGTCTATTTATCACCTGTGAGTTCTAAATGGATATCGGCAGAGCTTATGAAAATATGATAAAATTAATACAAGCGATTCTTCATATTAAGGAGGAACCATACATGCGATATTTTTGGTTATTTATAGCAGTTTTTTGCTTCACCCTTTCAACGGAATCTTTTTTTTCCGGTTTTGAAACAACAAGCCTTGTTATCCTTGGTTTTTTGGCTCTTTACCGTGCCATTCGTTGGAAAAAGAGTTTTAACCCTAAGCTAAAATTCAACAGCGGTAACAAAGAGCTGGACCGCTTCAACACGGAGCTTTTTAATAAAGCCATTACGGACTACAACAAAATGGAGCGGGAAATCAAAACGTTAAACGATAAATCGTTCCGCAAGCAGTTACAAAAAACACAAGGTATTGCCAAGAACTTTCTGACCTATCTGCAAGAGCATCCGGAACGTATCGGGCTGGCGCGCCGTTTCATCGATTATTATCAGGACCGCGCCATCTTATTGGTGCAAAAATACAAAGAATTGGATCGGACCGGTCTTCAGGAGCCAGAAGTGGAACATTCTAAACGAGAGATCAAACAGCTCCTCCATTATTACGACGAAGCCTATGCCGATCAGTTTACCAAGGTTCTTAACTCACAGCTCATCGATCTCGATGCGGAGATGAAGGTCATGAGGGAGAATATGTCGGCGGACGGCTCAATCCGAATATTCAAGAGCGTCCACCAATCACTAAAGCGAATAATCCTCTCATCAATTCCCTGATTGAGCTTAGTGATAAATTTTAAATCGTAAGTAAATGAACGCAGGATACCCACCCTAATGCAGGGTGCAGAATTCCCACCTAAGGCATGGCGTAGGATACCCATCTAATATATGGCTCAGAATCCCCACCTGTACCTTGCGTGAAGTTGGGCAGCAACATTGGTTAATTTTTAAATCGTAGACGAAAGTAGGGTGCAATTATGGCTGAAATTAATTTGAACGACCTCTTAGCGAAGAAACAGGCAGAAGCTACGGAAGATACACCAACCATTGAAACAACGGAATTGGTTCGCGTTAACCAACAAGTAGAGACGCTCACGCCGGAAGAACGTAAACAAGTAGATCAAATCAAAAACTCCATCGATTTAGTGACGTCCAATGCTATCGCCCAATACGGCATGGCGGCACAGGACAACATTGCGACGTTTTCAGACAGCATCTTGGCGACCGTGAAAAGCACGAATCACGAAGCGGCCGGCACCTTGCTTACCGACTTGGTAAAACAGGTTAACGAATTCGAAGCAGAGCAGGATGGCACTAAAGGCATGTTGGCCAATCTGCCGGTAGTCGGTTCCCTTTTCAAAAAAGTGGCGAACCTCAAAGAGTCTTACACTACGCTGGCTGTTCAAATCGATAAGATTCAAGCCGGTCTGGACAAGCAAAAAATGGTGCTCATGAAAGACGTGGCCATGTTTGACGGTTTGTTTGAAAAGAACCTGGAATACTTCAAACAGCTTCAGCTCTACATCCAAGCGGGCGAAGAAAAACTCCAGGAACTTAATGAAGTAACGATTCCTAAGCTGGAAGCCGATGCTCAGCTCTCCGATAATCCGATGGCTCACCAAGTGGTGCAGGATTTTAAAAACTCCGTGATTCAGTTTGAAAAGAAAGTGCATGACTTGAAGCTCAGCAAAATGATTGCCATTCAAACGGCGCCGCAAATCCGCATCATCCAAAATAACGACAAGATTTTGGTGGACCGCATCCAAACAGCCATCTACAACACTATTCCATTGTGGAAAAACCAGATGGTTCTTGCCTCGGCCTCGGGCGTCAGCAAGAAGCGCTCAAGATGCAGCAAGCTGTTTCCGAAACTACCAATGAGCTCTTAAAACGCAATGCTGCGCTTCTCAAACAAAACTCGCACGAAACGGCCGTTGAAAACAAACGGGCCATCGTGGACATCGAGACAATTAAGCAGGTTAACGAAGATCTCATCGCTACCATCGAGGATACTATCCGTATCCAGAGTGAAGGACGCCAAAAACGCCAAGCTGCGGAACAGGAATTGCTGCAGATTGAAGGTAAGCTCAAAGACGCACTGCTTAAGAGTGCGGGGCGGGTGGAAGAACAAAAATAGTTGCTTTAATCATCAAATTGACTAGTATTGCTATACTATAAAATCTATATAAACAATTAGGCCTACAAAGTCAGAAATATCTAACTTTGTAGGCCTTTAGTTTTGTCAATTTATGTTCAATTACTGCCTGTTTTTAATACAAACTCTTCAGATTCTTTTATACATTCAATTTAAACAGCCCATGACGGTTACAATAGGCATAAATAATGCCATGCCCACGACTCATAAAACGGCACTCTGCATTTTGTTCAGGATAGAGTTTCACTAATGTATATCTATCTGATGTCACATACGCCATAAAGGAAATATAGTGCTGTTTCGTCATGGGATGCTCCATATGCACGAAAAAGTCATGCTCAATCTTCTCAACGTTAATGATATGTTCCGGAGATTCTTCCGGTGAATCTTCTTCTACAGTAAGAACCGGTAGTTTAACACCGCAGCAATTGAAGTCACCTTCACCAAAACTTGTAATGATATTGCCGCAGATTGGGCAGACATAAAATTTGAGTTTTTTTACATTGGCGGAGCAGTTATCATTGATAGCATATTCGCCGGCAAACAATTCTGCTACGGAGATACTGAGTGCCTCCGCCAATGGCGTAACCAAAGTAATATCCGGTAGACCCTTGCCGGTCTCCCATTTAGAAATCGTCTTGTCACTGATAAGTAGCTTTTCAGCTAATTCTTTTTGCGTGAGCTTCTTGCGTTCACGCAGTTCTTTTAACATCGTGCCTGATATATAATTCATAGCCATTACACCTCTTTCTTTTGCTATGGCTATCTTAAGATAAAATGGGGGTACTGGCTACCTACGCTGCGTAGAATGTCGAAAGAATCTAAGCTTTTATCATTAAACTATTCCCAAAACATTATTTATTCGAATGATTTTTCCGCTTCAGTCTCTTTTAAAGTTTTACCGTCCTCGTTTTTCCATACTGCTGGCCCACTAACATTATATCCAAGGACAAAACATGCAGCGGTGGAAGAACTCGAAAATAATATATCTTCAACTGTTTTCCAATCTTTAATTCTACCAGCTTTATAATGTTTATCTCTTAATTTAATCAATCCGGAACTGAATGATCTAGGGGCTGTTCTTTCATTAACAGAAGCTCCTGACAACAATACAAAACCTTCAGATGTAATCATAGCTGTAGCTGTTGCACTTCCAATATTTAAATATAACTTAGGATATTCTTGACGTGTTATCTCATTCTTTTGAACAATAGGTTCTAAAACTTTATACCCTAACGTATTAATTAAAACTTTAATATTATCAAGAAATTCTTCCATAGCAGCAATTTGAGATTCTTTTAAAATCGTTTTGCGATAAGTATTTTTAGTTAACACCAAATAACGTTTGCTATCTCTAGCCATATCAACTAATCGAGACTCAAGATATCTAATAAGAGCTTTATTTAAATCTCGACCTACAAATAATACTACTGTATTCCAATAATACGTCTCTTTTTCAGCCGCATAATCTCTTAAATGCTGCATTAATCTTTCTTGAATATTTTCAGCTTCACCAATGTACACAGAATCAGTGTCATCCTCTTCCTTGCAAAACAGATAATATACACCGGCTCCCTTTATATCTGTGCGTTTACATTCACTCACTTCAATTCTTGGAATCTTAATTGCTTTACCGTTCCAATTTGAAAACTCAGCCGTAATAAGACTATCAGCTGTCCCATTGGCCAAAAATAATTCAATTGATTTACCCCTAGCCATTCGTATACACTCCTTTATAATCATTCGCACTTCATATTTATCCGCAAATCTCCGCAATCCCCCTGGCTATCCGCCAATCTATATCCTTAAAATGGTTTCCTTCATTCATTTCAAAGGTTACATCTATATTCTGTTCTCTTAAATGCTTAACAATAGCTTCTGTATTATCCTGTACCGTTTTAAGAATCTGATGTTTCGTTTTAGATTCCTTATCACCTAAGAGAAGTATAATTTTTCCGGAATACGCTTCATTTGATGCGATTCAACATATTCCTTAAAGTCCGGGAACCAAAACGAACTGGACATGCAGGCAGCCCGTTCAAATACATCACAGTTATAAAGAGCATACAAAGCAAAAAGTCCCGCCATAGAATAACCGGCAATATATGTTTTTGTCGGTGTACCGTCTATTAACTCAAGTCCTTTTGGCAACGCCTCATTTAGGAGCCAATCGAGATACACAGAAGCATCGCCGGTAAATGGCGGCTCTTGTTTTGAAATGAGAGGAATTTCCCACGGTGACAACTCAGAATTCCAATTAAGCTTACTGATAACAAGAAGATTTATATCAAAATCGCCCATTTTCTGAAGTTCTGCCAACACGCCGGAACTATCGTCTTCAAACATATTCAGTACAACTAATGGTTGATTGGGCTTTTCAGCTTTATATAAGGTTATATCCTTGCCTGATAGTTTAAAACACTCTTTCATAAGTTCCCCTTCCATATGATTACTTTTCAATATCAGCCTCTAAGTCATCAATATCGTCATCATCGTCGTTCAAATATCCCCATATTTCTTCGCGATTATATTTTTCAAGCAAAAAATTACAAAGTTCAGCCAAATACATAAGATTACATTGGTATTCCACTTCAGGTCCCGGATTTACCTCAAATTCAACCAAGGTAAATATACTCGGATCATTCTCATCGACACCAATATAAAACAACTTCTTTTCTAATTCCACAAGGTCTTTTTCTAAATGCCTACGGACCATTATTAATTCTTCAAGTGTGTCATTCTTATGCTGTTCTACAAACTCTTCCGGACTTATCATCATAATAGTACCCTCTTGATTTTATACACTTTTAATAGTAATACGTCTGATCAATATAATAACGCCAGCCAATTTGATTCATGCCATACTCAAATACCCCATTATGAGGGATTACTACGGTAGTGTGTCCACCTCTCATCGTATTTGTACGATAGCGCCACATATCGTTTCTGAACTTAGAAAAATTCCAAACCACGATTTGCTTTAATTGGCCATTTTTGACGAACTTAGTGGACACTGAAAAACCTCGACCATTCGAATCAGAACTATATGTTATTGTATCGTTCATAACATATATATCAATATTTTCATAATTCCAATGATCTACCCAAACATCCGTAGCGCTTGCCGAATTCATACCGGCGAACATAAAAACTAACCCTAAACAACAAATAAATAATCCCTGCCATAACCGCTTCATATACCTCATCCCTTTCAATCAATGAAACGCACTACTTGATATTTACTTACAGTATAGCACAAGCGTTTTGTCCGGTACACAAAAACATAGTTCTCATGCCACTAGCAAGTTAGTCAGCGCTTTTATAAATATTTCTGTAATGGGTGTAAATATCTGATTATTTTTTCCACACGATATAGCAACGGGTTTCCAGCTTAGGCGACAGCGGTCGCCATATTAACTCATCACACTGCGGCACTAAATGTTCAAAAATAAGCTGCAGGCCTACGCCGTTTTTTACAAACTGACTGCCATTATAAAACAAGTTTACATTCCCGATAAAAGTTCAACTGATTCACTTTTTCACCACACCAACGGGAGATATCATTTTGAATCGTCTGCTCCGAAGCAATCAGGTTTTCACTAACAAGATCATCAAAAACAATGGCCTGTTTCGCTGCCAATGGATGGTCAGGCCGCATCAATACACCATAGGTATCAGTGCCCGGCAGTTCAATATAATTAAAGTTATCAAGCTCGGCGGCTCCACAATTAAGGCGAAGTCCAATATGCCTCGCTCAATGCGCTCAATAACCTGCTCGGTATTGCCGCTGGTAATGTGAAAATGAAGTAACGGATACTGTAGTTGTAACTCGTGAAAAACAGTGGCAATATGATGAACCAAATACGTTTCTGCACAACCGAAACGAATCTCGCCACCTATGAGATTATCCATGTCTTGAAATTCCTGCATCGTTTTATCGACCAAAGACAGAATATCCTCCGCTCGTTTTCTCAGCAAAACGCCTTCCTCCGTGAGCACAAGATTACGCCCCTGTTTTTGAAAAACCTTCTTCCCCAAGGTATCTTCCAACTGTTTCATCTGAACAGAGAGGGTGGGTTGTGATATATGCAATTCATTGGCAGCCGCTGTCATACTGCCTTCCCTTGCTATCGTCAGGAAATGGCGCAAAATAGTGGTATCCATACTGCATCCCCTTTCGGTTTAATCGATTAAGATTTTTAATAGATTTCAATTTATTATTGATATTGGTAATTTGTCTTTGTAGCCATTATACTATGGTCATACAGTTGAAGTAAACAAACAACGACCAATTAGAAAGGGGTGACACGAATGCCCGAAGCTTCAGATATTAGGGGTATCATTCGACAAAATCTCCTTGATGCCGGCTGTAGTGAAACGATGACAAAATCTTGTATGGATGAATTCACACAAGGTAAACGAGTCCAGCTACACAGACGCTTATTGGCTCATCGTAAGGAATTATTGAATGTACTTCATTGTAAACAACAACAAATCGACTGTCTGGATTATCTTATTTATCAATTAACAAATCTAAAAAGTAACGATTACGGAGGAGACCCTTATGAAGAAATTATTCAAAACGAAACGAATTCTTATGACCTTAGCATTAGGCACACTCATGACAGCTACCGGCATCGCGGCCCAAACAGTTTCGGCGGCCGGCCCTGCAGTAGCACAAGCCAACGCACTCATTTCACCGGGTGTAATCACCGAAGACCTTAAACTTACCAACGAATGGGATAAAAAGTTTAAAAAGAGCGATAAACTAAATCATCAAAAAGTAACGTTCCACAACCGCTACGGCATTACTCTCGCAGCCGATATGTATGTGCCTAAAAATATCAAAGCCGGCGAAAAATTACCGGCTATCGTAGTGGTGGGCCCGTTCGGCGCCGTTAAGGAACAGGTATCCGGCCTGTATGCCCAAACTTTGGCAGAACGCGGTTATATTGCCATCGCCTTTGACCCGTCTTTCACCGGTGAAAGTGGCGGTAATGTCCGCAATGTAGCATCACCGGAAATCAACACGGAAGATTATTCTGCCGCCATCGATTTTCTTACCACACAAAGTCTGGTTGATACTGACCGCTTAGGCATCTTAGGTATCTGCGGCTTCGGTGGGATTGCCTTAAATAACGCTTCCATGGATACTCGTGTAAAAGCCAGCGTTATTACAACTATGTACGACATGACCCGTTACTATGCGAATGGCTATAACGATGCCAATGACAGCGCCGAAGCACGTCATCAGACGTTAGAAGAGCTTAATGCACAGCGTACGGAAGATTATAAAAACGATACCTTCGTCCGCACCGGTGCCAATGTAAATCCGGATTTATTACCAGCTGATGCACCGAAATTTATCCGCGACTATGCTGAGTATTATGCAACGGACCGAGGCTACCATCCACGTTCCGTCAACTCCCTTGGCGGTTGGAATAAAACATCCGCCTTATCTTTTATCAACATGCCGTTCTTACAACGCTCCGATGAAATTCAGAGTGCCGTATTGATCATCGCCGGTGAAGAAGCGCATTCCCGTTACTTCAGTGAAGATGCCTTCAAAAAACTTAAAGGGGACAACAAAGAGTTGATTATTGTTCCGGGTGCATGGCATACTGATTTCTATGATAATCCAAACTACATTCCGTTTGATAAAATCGATGCATTCTATCAACAATATTTGAAATAAGTAAAACCTGAAAAAGGTCTCACTCAGATATTAATCGAGTGGGACCTTTCATTTATTTGTAGTATTTTATTTAAGCAATGACAGGAACGCCCTTTCCATTCCACTCATTTTTTATCTTCGGACACCATTGGTCTCATTACCTCTCATTATACATGACTCGGGCATACAGCAAAATCGTTTTTCCTAAATATACAAATGTACTTGATAATTTTACAAAAACAACGATTTCTTCTTGATAATACACTGAAGTAGTTCTATACTTAAAGTAGCAAATAGTCGGTAGTAAGTACTATTCTTTTTACACTTAAAGGAAGTGAATTCTTATGTCTGAACACGACAATCAACAAGACAAAAAGCACGTTCACGATCATAACCATGATCACCACCACAATCATGAGCATCTTCACGATCATGACCATGACCACCATCATCCTCATACTCATGAACACGCTCATGATCACGCACACGACCACGACCATGAACATGATTGTCTCGCCGACCACGTACATCCTCATGACCACAATCATCCTCATGTACATGGCGACGTTAACGACTACATGAAAGCCGTTGCGGAATATCGCAAAACTTTTGCCTCCAAACAAGACGTTTTGGACAAAACGCCGGATCCTGCGGTACGTGAAATGATTCTTCGTATGGAACAAATCGGTTGCGATACTACTTTTGATCGTTTTGACAAACAAAAACCACAGTGTACCTTCGGTTTAGCCGGTGTCTGCTGTAAAATCTGTAACATGGGTCCATGTAAGATTACACCACAAGCGCCACGCGGTGTCTGTGGTGCCGATGCAGACCTCATCGTATCTCGTAACTTATTGCGCAGTGCCGCTGCCGGCGTGGCTCAACACGGTGCGCACGCTCGCGAAGTTATTTTTCCTTAAAATTTGTTGCTGAAGGTCGTTTGAATTTACCGATTATCGGTGTTGAAAAATTACACCAAGTTTGCAAAGCCTTTGGCATCCCGGATGACACGGATGATGTTAAAGCCTTAGCCGGCAAATTGGCTGATGTTCTCTTGGCCGACTTATCTCGCGCCACACCGGATGACTACGAAGCCATCAAAGCCTTGGCTCCGGCTGAACGCCAAAAAGTTTGGCAAGATTTGGACATTATTCCAATCAGTGCTTATAACGAAGTATTCGATGCTTACCACCGCACCGGTTGCGGTACCGATGGTGATTGGGAAAGCATTATGAAACAATTCTTGCGTTGCGGTCTTGCTTTCTGCTACACCGGCGTAGTCGCTGCCGATATTGCTACCGATGTTCTCTTCGGTATCGGTCATCGGGCGACTTCAAAAGTAAATGTCGGTGCTTTGAAAAAAGGCTATGTTAACATTGCCGTTCACGGTCATTTACCAACCTTAGTGAGCGAAATCGTTCGTGTCGGCCGCACTCAGGAATTCATCGACATGGCGAAAGCCCATGGTGCCGAAGGGATTCAGTTCTACGGCGTATGCTGTTCCTGCTTGTCCGCTATGTACCGTTACGAAGGCGTTATTCCTTTGTCAAACGCCGTTGGTGCCGAACTCGTTTTAGGTACCGGTGCGCTTGATTTATGGGTAGCCGATGTACAGGACGTATTCCCTGCCATCATGGATGTGGCGCGTTGCTTCAAAACAACGGTCGTGACTACTAACGATGCAGCTCGTCTCCCAGGCCCTGAACATTATGCGTATGATCATCATCATTCCAACATTGAAGACACTGAAAAATTGGCGCGCAAAATCGTAACCCGCGCTATCGAAAGCTTTGCTAATCGTCGCGATGTGCCGGTTTTCATTCCACCATACGAAGTAACCGCCGATGTAGGCTTCAATGCTGAAAACATTGCTGAAGAATTCAATGGTTTCGGTGCTTTTGTAGATGCTTTGAAGAGCGGTCAAATCAAAGGTATGGTTAACATGGTTGGCTGTAACAACCCGCGCGTTATTTACGAACGAGCCATTGTTGATATTGCCGACGAATTATTGAAAAACAACATTTTAATTTTCACAAACGGTTGTGCATCCTTCCCACTCTTAAAATTGGGCTATTGCAGTAAAGACGGTGCGTCCAAAGCCGGTAAATCCTTACAGGAATTCTTGGGCGGCAAATTACCACCGGTATGGCATGTAGGCGAATGCGTAGATAACACGCGTGTATCCACCGTTTTAGCCGGCGTCGCTCAGGCAGCGGGCAAAGACATTAAAGATATGCCTTACGCCTTCACCAGTCCTGAATGGTCCAATGAAAAAGGTCTCGACGCTTCCCTTGCATTCCGCATGTTCGGTATCAACTCCTACCACTGCGTAGAACCACCGGTACAAGGCTCCACTAATGTGGAAAACTTCTTAAAACACGACACGAAAGACACGCTCGGTTCTGTTATGACCGTTAATACGGATCCAAAAGCCTTGGCTAAACAGATTATCAAAGGCATCGAAGAAAAACGTCGTAAGTTAGGTTGGGACTAGTGGAAGCCTTATTAGTATAAACTAGTCAAAATTTCTGGTTTGTAAAAACTAAGTGAGAATTGCTAGTTACTATAAACTAAATCAGAATTACTTTTTATGTGCGAATCGATATAGAAAGTGATTTAATTCAGCTCTTATAAAAACTAAAAATAGTATTCAATAAATCCCTCCTCTTAACGTTAAGGCTCAGATTCTAACGTAAGGGGGAGGGATTTTAATGTCAATTTACTAATTCCATCCCTATCATCGAAGCCGCCTTTAATCCTTATAACTCTTTTCATGTTATAATTGTTCTAAGAAAGAATTAGTGAGTATATGAAATAAAATATTTTTAGGAGGTTCAATATGTTTTTTCCTTTCCCGGACGGATTACATCCTCAAGGAGATGTAATTATTTATCAATCAAATGATACCAATATTACCACTAATGTGCTTTTTAAAAATGAGACATTTTGGATGCCTCAAAAAGATATAGCTCAATTGTTCAATGTTGAACGTTCAACCATCAGCCGCCATTTACAAAATATTTTTAATGAACACGAACTTGATAAATCAGTGGTATGTGCAGAAATTGCACATACCACTAAACATGGTGCTATAGATGAAAAAACTCAGACCAAAAATGTCACCTATTATAACCTTGACGCCATCATCGCCGTTGGCTACCGAGTTAATAGTAAAGAGGCTACTCAATTTCGTATATGGGCCACAAATACACTACGAGAATATATTGTAAAAGGATTCGCCTTAAATGATGATTTACTAAAAAATGGTCGTCAATTCGGCAAAGACTATTTCGATGAATTATTAGAACGTATCAGGGAGATTCGTGCTTCTGAAAGACGTTTCTATCAAAAAATTACCGATATTTTTTCACAATGCAGCTATGACTACGATAAAAATAGCCAAGAGGCTCAACTATTCTATTCTACTGTTCAAAATAAGCTCCATTGGGCCATTACAAATCATACGGCGGCTGAAATTATTCATGAGCGTGCGAATCATCAAAAACCACATATGGGATTAACAACGTGGAAAAATATGCCTGATGGCAAAATACTCCAAAGCGATGTTATCACTGCAAAAAACTATTTGACTGAATCCGAGCTACGAGAATTAAACCGAGTAGTAACAATGTTCCTAGATTATGCGGAAAATCAGGCAGAAAGACAAATTGCCATGAGCATGTCCGATTGGTCAGGCAGACTTGATAATTTCTTGCAGTTCAATGAGTATGATATTTTAAATAACGCAGGAAAAATATCCGCCGAGGTAGCAAAATCACTTGCTAAAAGTGAATATAAAAAATTTCGCGTCATCCAAGACAAAGAATATATCTCTGATTTTGATAAAATAGTCAAGAAAATTAAGTAAAAAACTATCTCGCCTAATACAATAGATATTATATTTTGCATTACAATTATTTAATATCATTCCTCAATATTGCATTTTTATTCTCTTGAGTCTATAATTACTTTTAAGAGGTGGAGGGTGTTTCACCCTCTTGCTTTTTTACTTTTTAGAAGCCTTGTAAATCAGTATTGCAGCTGCCAGATTGATGATACTAATTACAAGGCTTATATCTTTTTATATTCATCAAGTGCTCTTAAATTTTCAAAAAGGGACCCTCCGCCGTTATGGCGCTGGGTCCCTTTTACATATATTCATTTATGCTATATTCTCGAAAAGAACGTAAACTGAAATCTCTACCGGGAATCAGTCTTTTTATTTGCCGGTCTTATCTCCTGTATATTCAATGACGATAATAGCGCCCTTATTTTCCATTTCTGTAATCGGCTTGCCATCTTTACCTAGCGCATTACCGCCGTTATCCGTAGCAACGTAGATCTTTGTAGTATCCGGGCTTACAAGAACATTGCGGTAACGGTTATTAGTCTTGAATAATTTTTCTACATCGCCCTGAACTTGTTCACTTTTACCATCAAGTTTCACACGATAAATGGCACCATTCTTAAGCGTCGTAATGAGCAAGGAATTCTGCCACTCTGTAATCTTCCCGTCTGCCGGATAGTAGGCAACACTGGAAGGAGCAATGGTTGGCCAACCTACATAGTAAAGTGGTGCATAGGTTTCATCGGCAAAATCATAGCCATTGCGAACAACGTTAAAGGATTTAAGCGGATCTTTAAGGTTCGGAGCATTAAAGTCTGTTTCCAACTGAGTCGGAACGCCTGCCGGAATATTGTTTGAATCAAATTTTGCCTGCAATTCTTTGGAAGCCTGGGAATAGTTGGCATACACATAGGATTCATTATCTCTATAACCTGCCACATACGGCCAGCCATAGTTGCCGCCTTTTTCAATAAGGTTCAGTTCATCATCTGTAGACGGACCATGTTCGGTCGCAAAGAGTTTATCACCAACAAAGGCGAGCCCCTGAGTATTGCGGAACCCATAGGCATATACATGACTTTGGACACCATTTAATACAGGGTTATCTGAAGGAATGGAGCCATCTGCATTGAGACGCAAAATTTTGCCCGGATAGAGACTATAATCATTAGCGGCTACCTGCTCTGCTGTTGGTAACATCTGAGCCTGGATTTCCTTGGCTACGCGAGTCCCCTGATTATTCCCTTGGTCACCGATGGTATAGTAAAGCTTACCATCCGGTCCGAAACGAAGTCGACCGGAGTTATGATCAACGCTGGCCGGCAGATTATCGAGGATAGCTGTTTCATCACGAAGTGTCTCGGTCTTAGGATCATAAGTCATACGGACAATACGAGCATGCTTTTCACCATTCACTTCATAGGTATAAGCCGTGTAGACATAATTATTTCCTTTAAGGAACTGTGGGTCCAGTGCGAGGCCCAGAACGCCTTGATGAGGCGGCGCCGCCACGGCATTATTAAAGGTGTACAATACCTTATGCTTACCCTTTTTCGGGTCAACCTTAGAAATCGATTTGCCTGACGTTCGGTTACCCACAACGAATTATCCGGTCCCCAAAGAACTTCCCACGGAGAACCCAAGCCATCTACAAGGACAGTCGCCTTAAAAGGCGCTGCAATATTGACCTTGTCTCCATGGGCTGCCTCAGCCACCATACTAAAACCTGCTGTTGCCGTAATGGCAAAAAGACCACAAAGTACTTTTGCTGCTAATTTCTTCATACGGTTCTCCTTTCACATAAAAGTCCTTCATACTTAGCTATCTCTAATCGATTATTTTCGACTAGAGATAGCCTATAACCGTGCTGAATCGTGAAGTCTTTCCGGTCCTCAAGACGGTAAGCTGTACTTCACATTTCATTCATATCTCTTATTATTATAAATAAAAAACAGTTACTTGTATACTGAACACCTAAGCGAAAGTGTCTATAGTTTATTTTATTGACTCTATCTCGTATGATTCTTCAACTTTAGCCTTAACATATTCTTCAAACATTATACGGTGCTTCCTCTTCTTTTAAGATACTACCAATATGCATGGCTCGATTCTGTAGCACATTTTCTTCATCAAGCAATAAATTTCTTAGGAATAACTCAAGGAATTCCGTTGTTGCAAAAACACCGTTTTTCAAATCGCTATAATTAGCCCTAACCAACGCGTTTCTAAAATACCAAGCATGCTTGGCAAAAATATTGTTCGTAGCAGCAAAGCCCAATGTGCTCAAATACTTAATAAAGAATACAGCCGTTGTCCGTGTATTACCTTCGCCAAATACATGAATTTGCCACAAGCCGGCTACAAATACGGCAAGATGGTGAATAATCTCATCCATGGACAGATTTTTATAAGAAAACTTCTTTTCTTGTGAAAAATCATACTCCAGCGTTGCCCGTAGTTCTGAAGCACTGGCGTAAAGAACAGTTGCTCCGTTCAGCACCCATTCTTTTTTTGTAATATTATAATCACGATATGTCCCTGCATGAGGATAGATGCCCGTAAAAAGCTTTTTATGAATGGCCAGATACTCATTTGGGGTAAAGCTGAAAGCATGTTCTGAAAGAAGTGCTGCAATACGAACAGACACTTTATCGGCTTCTTCTGTCCGATTCGACGCATCCGTGTTCGGCTTCGCCTCGTAATAATTTTGCAAAAGTTGCTGAGCATCTTCCAAGGAAATCTCGCCTTCAATATTTCGAATCGCCGTATCCAATAAATACTTCGAAGGCTGCAGACCATCAACGGCCTGCAGGCCGATAGCCGTCTGCCATGCATAACCTTTTTCACGCTTAGCCGGTTCGGATTCTTTTATATATTCTTTGAAGGGATCTTGGTCCGGCACATCTTTGGGATGTTCAACGGGGTGTTCAAATGCATCTTCATACGATTTTTTCGGCACCATATATCACCTCATCATTTTGATTAACAGCAACTCTTTATTAGTTGTCGTCGACTCTTGTTATTAAAGCCACGGCTTCAACATGTGCACTCATGGCAAACATATCCACCGGCTGCACGGTTTGCACTTCATAACCGAGCTCACGTAGCACGCAAATATCGCGCGCCATGGACGCCGGATTACAAGACACATACACCATATGTTTCGGTTTCATGGTGGCCGCCGCTTTTAAAACTTCCTCTTTACAGCCTGCCCGAATCGGATCAAACACAACCACATCGGCTTTCACGCCCCGTTTCACGAGTTGCGGCATTTCTTTGGCCGCATCAGCGGCGATAAATTCAACATTCGTAATGCCGTTGCGCTTCGCATTCGCTTTGGCATCTACAATGGCAGGTTCCACAATTTCAATACCGATAACATGTTTTGCCTGTTTTGCCAAAAACAGAGAAATCGTACCGGTACCGCAATATGCATCGATAACCGTTTCTTCACCGGTTAAATTAGCATATTCCAACGCTTTCTTATATAATACGAGGGTTTGTTCCGGATTGACTTGGAAAAACGAATGCGGCGATAGTCTGAATTTCAAGTCGTCAATGGTGTCGCTAATCGTTTCGTCACCCCAAAGCAATGTGCAATCCCGGCCCATAATAACATTCGTTTTACGCGAATTATGATTGAGCACTATGCTCGTTACTTGCGGCAAGTGTTTACGAATTTCAGAAATCCAGTGCTCTGCTTGCGGCAATGTTTTGGCTGTGCTTACGATAATAACCATCCAGCCGTTTTCACCGATACGGCCGATAATGTGGCGAATCATGCCCTCGCCGGTCACTTCATTATATGGTGTGAGTCCGGTTTCACGAATTAAACGCTCGCAAACGGCAGCAATCTGATTATTCCCCTCATTTTGAATCGCACAATTTGTGCAAGGCACGATGTCATGAGAGCCCATGGCGTAGAAGCCTAGCACCGGCTTTAATTCATTAGCTCCCCCCGCCTGAGTTTTGCCTGTTTGTCCCTGTAACTTTGAGCCGGTATCAACACCCCAACCCACCGGAATCTGCATTTTATTCCGATAATGCCAAGGTTGTTTCGGGCCTAAGGCGGGCTGCACCAAATCAGGATTTGTTTTACCGATACGCTCCATAATGTCGCGCACTTTTTGTGTTTTCAAACGCAATTGCTCTTCGTACGTCACATGTTGCAAAGTACATCCGCCGCAAGTACCATACACCGGACAAACCGGTTCAATGCGATGTGGTGACGGTTCTAAAATTTCAACCAACGTCCCCACGGCATAGTTCTTTTTCACCAATGTAATGCGGGCACTGATACGTTCCCCGGGGAGGGCAAACGGCACAAACACCGTAAACCCTTCATAACGGCCCACGCCTTCACCGCTGTTACCTAAACTCTCAATTGCAATTTCATAGACTTGGCCCTTTGCTACAGGCACATTCTGTTTCATGATGATTATCCTTTCTTACTGTAAGAAAATTAAAAACTACTTTCTTTTATTATATAACAAAATATAGGGGATAACTAAACGTCGCCTCATCAAGTTGAACTATCCGGAAATTCCGGATAGTTCATTTCTTCCTCCCTATAACCAATTCTTTTACTCTAAATCATATCACGTGGGCTTCCTATTAATTATTATCGTTATCATATCTAATGGTACTCATTTATTAGTTCTATTATACAACAAAATACACGGGCTCCGTGCATTTTTAAAAGGGCTTTACCTTAATGCACGGAGTCCGTGTATTTGAATTTTCACTCACCAAAAATTGATTTAAAACTATATCTTTTAACATACTGAGTCTTACTGTCAATGCTGAAGATTGGCCTGAATAATTTCATTCAGACTAATATGTTCATTCCGATACCGGGCACACCGATTATAGTCATAGCGACATGAGTATGCCAACCGCTATAACTGCCCGGTTCAAACGTAATCACATTAGTCTGCGGTCTTCCTTTCTGACAGCAACGGGCCATCATCCTAACCCCCAAATAATCGTTTACACTTTAATCTGCCGCTGCCAAAAAGATACAGCTCGATCGAGCCACCCCTCCGCAACAGTTCCTTCGCCAAGACCAAAGCCATGGGGCAATCCGGGGAACACTTCGATGGCGGCATCGGTTCCATTAGCCTGAATATCCTTAATTCGTCGTTTCATGGTGCCATACCACGCAATACGATCCGCCGTTCCCACACAGTTATACGTAGGCGCTCGTTACCGGTTACATCGCCCAAACCGGTATACTCCATGATAACCGCAGCCGGCTGTGGATAGGATTTTTCACCAAAAGATTTCGTCCCATACGTACCGACCAAGCTGCCATTCGAGCACCGGCCGAACCGCCCCACAGTGAATAATCACGGACATCAACCTGAAGTTCCTTTGAGTGCTCATGGATAAAAGCAACAGCTCGTGACAAATCCTCACAGGCTTCGCGAGCAGCGACGCGATAGATGAGAGCAAAGGCGTTATAGCCTCGTTTAGCCAATGCTTGGGCATGAGGAAAACTATCGTGCATGGCACCGACATAGGCAAAACCACCGCCGGCGCTGATAATGGCGGTCTTGCCGTGAGGCTTACCGCGAAAGAAAAGTAAACCTGTGTTCTTTTTATTAAGATCGACAGCCTTTTCTTGCGGGCTATAAATATCATAAAAAACGGTCTCACCGGCAAGGACTCTTTCTTTCAGCTCATTGACAATACTCACCGTCCGCTCCGGTTTTATATAGCTATACCAAATAAAATAGTTTCCTAAGTCTTTTAAATTTGTCTGTGGCGGTATCGCCAAATCTACCGGAAACAAAAGCCGGCCGAAGCCGGCAAATGCCTCATCTCGGATGACATCGCGAACTTTTGAACCCATTGAAAATAGCTCTTTTGTCATCTTATTATTTTCCCTTTCTTTAACACTTATTACGATCTAATAATGTTTTTTAATTCTTTTTACTCTTTTAACGACTTTATTGTGTTAAATTCTTTATTTTTTAAATTATTTTGCTCTTTTAGCTATCTATATTCTAGAGTGCGCCTTTATGAAAGTACAGTAACAATTATGCAGACTACTATAATTTTTCTTTATACCGAAACATCAAAATGCACCGTCGCCCCCATCCCATGCACTGGCTGGCAATAAATCCTTGCGTTTCGAGGATTTAATTGGCAATACAATGCTTTTAAGAGGTCGCTTAGGATTTTGGAAGCATATTACGGATGAAAAATTAGCCTTATAATTACTAACAACTTAACATCATAAATAATTCCGCTAATAAAAAACGATTCCGTTTTGTGAAATCTCTCTTAAAGGTAGATTTTAACATCTAACTTTGAAGAGCCTCCAACTTAACGGAACCGTTTCTTTTTAAAACAACTGCTTCAATAATTTTTCGTACTCACTATATACTGCCGGATTGTATGGCGACAAAGTTTCTAAAAACGCCTGATTGTGTTTCTTATGAATTTCAATTTGAGCATCGTAATTCTTAATTACGTCGAGTAATACGTCGGCCCTCGTTGAGCATCAAATTCCGGATAGTAAAAACCAACGCCCGCATCAAGTAAAATCGGCGAATTGTGTACTAGCGGATAATTGCCGTAAAGGGCTTCGTAATAGGTATAATTAAGCCCCAGTTCCCACTGAAAAGCCAGCATGATATCGGTGTAACGCGACAAAAAGTAGGGCAATAGATGTCTAGTTGCAACGGTCATAACATTGTTTTTTACCAGTGTGGTATAACCGATAAAATTGTGAAAACCGGAAATATCTCGTACATCATAGGTGTTACACAAATACACGTGGGAAATAGCCTCCGGATCTTTTTTTATAGGCTGCCTCGGCAATGAGGACCGGCGTATAGCATTTTTTTAGAACCGATATATTCGGCTCAATCACGGTTATGCGACGGCCCCGTTTCGATTTGTCGGGATTATAACCAAAACTCAAACCGTCTTGCAGGTTAGCCACTTGTCGGTCAAAAAAGAATGGGCTCCACACATGCGGTACTTTGTAGGCTTTTGTCCCGGTCATGACTTCCAAATAGTCTTTGTTAGTCTTATATACTTGAGGAATTAACCAGACTTGATCAAACGTGCACCCGTTAAAACCGCGACCGCCATCCTTTTTATTCACGAATTTTTCCATATCCATGATAAAATCACTACCCATGCGGAAGGTAACAATTTTGGCGCCATATTTGCGGAATTCTTTTTCATACTTTGGTTCTAACGTAAGCGTACCTTCAATCAAGACATCGGTGGTTTTTACAACTTCTTCGTATGGGAAAATATCGACGCCCATGGCTTCGATTTCCAGTTCTTTAGGCAATGTCTTTAAATCATTGCCCCAGAACACGAAGTATACATCGTCAACGCCGTCAATTTGAGCGAGCATTTCACGTAAAAAATACATATTCTGACCGGCTCCATTGGACCATATGTGTTTGTACGTTGAGCCCCAGAAAAATGTGATGCCAATGCGAAGCCCTTGTCTGTTTGATTTATTTCCACTATTGTTCTTACCTAAACCCATATAAATATCCTTTTTGTTATTCATCGTAACTAGATTAAAATATGATGTATTTTATATTAATATATCACATATTATAGCTTACATAACGCTTTTTTCAGTAAAACTTTATTCAAATACACAAATCGTTTATTTGAATTTTCAGACAAATTATGTGAAATACATCCTTATTAGCATAAATACTGTATTAAGAATTTATTTTGGACATCAGTACTTTCACTTGAGCCTGCAATTCTTCAATCTGACTGGCTTGAGTGTTAATTGTCTTTTGCTAATCTTGAATTTTATCTTTCAAGTCATTGGTTATTAAAAACCTTTGACTTTAAATAGATAAGTAGATACAATAAAAGTGAGTAAAAGTAATATAACTATACCAATCAATAAAAGGAGGTCTTCCATGTTTGAATCGCTTTTCGCAGAATTAAAACTGCAAAACACAGACAGAACTAACGCATACATCGCAAAGGTAGAAGATATACTCAAACCGTTCGCCGTCGCGAGTTTTCAAGACTCCCTATTCATAGTGGCTTTAACGCTGGTAAGTAAAGTAGATAATTCAAGAATCAAGTCTGCCTTTTTTCAGCTCAGATCTCAACTAAACGACTCTTTTGTCACCAAAGCGCTTGAAACGGTGGCAGACTATTATCAAAGCAGTAATTTGGAATCATTCACCCAATGCATTCAGCCTTACGAAGCTGCACTAGTCTGCAACTGCTAACTTATTTGATGTTTGCCAATCCTAACAGCAAAAAAGACGCCGCTTTCGACAGCGGCCGCAGCCTAAACAGATTGCTCGTCGAACTTGTAAAAAACGAAATGTCTATCTACGATTGGGCTTTAGTTACGGACAATTCCTACTATCCGCCGCACTTACGGCAACGCGCAATCACTAGAGGGAATTGAAATCAATCCGGAATGCTATGTCGTTACCAAACTCAGACTGTCCCTCCTGCCACACGAGCGGACCATCAAATTGCACTTTGGCAATATGTTTTACGAAGAAGACCGGCATCGAAGTATTTTTTCTAACTTCCGCGATATTTCTACCAAACAACCCCATTCCGCTATCATCCACCCTCCATTTGGTGTCATGATTGATGAGTTTTTTGAAAATAACAAAGGGCTGCGAGTACCGACATTACCGCGCTTTGCTGACATTATGGGCCCCAGCGCGTATAAGAGCGAATGGCCGTTTATACTGAAAGCCTTAGATGATTTAGCTGATGAAAAGCGACTCTACGCTATCACTACTAACGGTGCTGCCTCAACGGAAACATATAGCGAAATCCGGCGTAATTTAGTACAACAAGGATTAGTAGAATGCGTTGTTCAATTATCTGAAAACCTATTGCCGGGCACATCTATCCCGTCAATGCTGTGGATTTTTTCAAAAAACAACGAAACGGTACGCCTAATTGATGCGTCTCGTATTAGAACGGAAGGGCGCCGCAAATTCAGCCTATCTCTCGGCGATATTGAAAAAATAACGTATTTAGTTACTAATCGAACTCCTATTTCCGAGCTTTTCGAAGGATATCAAGGGCTTATCCGCTATGTTTCGGCTTCCGAATTAGCCGAATCCAACTATAACCTATCACCTTCGCGTCATTTAGGCGAAGACTTCCCGGCCGAGTATATTTTGCTAAAAGACGTCTGCCAGATCAACCGCGGGGTTCTCTTAAAAGCGCAAGAGTTGGATGAGTTAGTGTCTGATGACAACTCCGTAAAGTACATCACCCCTAAGCATCTAAACGATAGCGTTATCGACTTAACCACCGTTACCTCATTGATTGAGACGGACGATATTTTGAAAAAGAAATCTATCGGCAACGACACTATCGTCATGAGCAAACTTCTGCCTTTTAAGACCGGCTATGTGTCAAACACCAGAAACAATCAGGTATTCTCGAATGGCAACACCTATTTTTTGCAAATTAACAAAGAAAAAATCAATCCCCTCTTTTTGTGGATGTATTTAAATTCGAATTCGGGTAAAAAACAACTGGAACAACTTTCACGTGGCAGTTCGACAAGTACCTTAAGCATCAGCGATTTAAAAGAGTTAAAGATTCCTTTAATCGAGCCTGCCGTACAGGATAAACTAGCTGATACATATAAGAAACTATTTAAAAAAAGAAAGCCAGATTCAAGAAAGTTTAAAAACCTTGGAAAAAGAAAAAGAACAGCTCATCGAGACTGTTCTACAGTAGTAAAATTTATAAAAAGATTAGTTGATTGTGACTGCATTACAGCAGTTCAAAATATTAAAAGTGAGGTTATGAGCTATGAAGTTGCATGAACACGCTTTTCGTGACTTATTTCACCAATTTATATTATTACCTATCGACAAAAACGATCCTCATATTCCGGATTTTTTCAAAGAATTCCCTAATTACCACGATGCCAACGCACTCTTACTCTATGGTTATATCGACCACGAAGCGGGGCTTACATTTGAAGTTTTAAGTGCCGCGCGGCACGAAAACGACACGACAACGCTATTCCCGGGAAATGA
>ENA-OQIW01000037-OQIW01000037.1-human-gut-metagenome-genome-assembly--contig:-NODE-37-length-31574-cov-1.776227_pt1 | contig 31574 bp, 34 predicted proteins | sample MGYA00242586_ERZ504751 | MGnify/ENA primary metagenome ERZ504751 (study PRJEB26092, sample SAMD00036349) | human gut metagenome | host: Homo sapiens | study: EMG produced TPA metagenomics assembly of...
CAACAAAGAAGGCCCTTTCGGGGCCTTTTTTCTTATACAAATATAGCAAGAATGCGGCTTGAAGACACTTTCGTATCTTCAAACCGCATTCTTGTTTTTAGGGGTGTATTTCGTTACAGCCCCTTTTTATTTGGTGCGCCTAGGCGGAATCGAACCACCGACACGCAGTTTAGGAAACTGCTGCTCTATCCTACTGAGCTATAGACGCATGTATGTATTAAATTAAAACACTTTACAAACTATATTATAAACGGAATGTTCACATCTCGCAATATACCTATATTCTTAAGCACTTATCCACGAGTTATCCCCAGTTTATACACAGAGTTATACACTTTTTCGTTCACTTATGCACCAAATTTTTAGACTTACTCACAAGCTATACACAACATATCCACAGATTTATGTGTATAATCTGTGGATATGTTCGTCAGTATGTACTATTTTTAGTTTATAACCGGTGTATAACTTTTAATTTGTTCGCTCAAAAATGACATGTTCTGCCAATTTTTACTAACAATACAGGTCTTCCATTACTTATTCAGGGAACTTAAATTCGCCGTCGATTTCAACCGGGCGGCTCCAATCAACTTGAACGTCAGTGCGTTCCCACATAACGGTTAACGCTAATTTTAAATTTTCCAAAGATTCAGAAGGATCTAACGTAACTGTTTCATACACGTCGAGGCTTAACGCTTTTTCAATAGTTTGCGGTGTATGTAAATAATCCCAAACCTTTTTTTGCCAAGTTTCATCAGGCAATACTACTGTCATTTCCTTATTGTCTTTATTAAAGGCAATATATCCCTTTTCATCCACCCCATAATGAATGGCATAATATGCTACGTTACTCATCGTATTAGCTCCTTTTCACTGTTATTGGCAATGTCTACTTACTTATTTAATCATACATTACATCATCTACGCAATATGCTTTGATTAAATTTTATCGTATTAATTACAATATTACTAATAAATTTTCACTAATTTTGATAATTCCCTTTATTTTTCTTCCGCTTTAAAATAAACAGCATACATAACGGGCAGCACAATTAAAGTCAAAATCGTAGCCACAAAGAGACCACCGCTGAAAGCTATGGCCATCGGTGACCAAAAGGCACTTCGCATGAGCGGTACCATGCCTAAAATAGCAGCCAAAGCAGTGAGCATAATCGGTCGGAAACGCAAGATAGTGGAGCTTACAATGGCTTCATAGGTCGTTTGTCCTTCTTTGCGATGTAACTCAATCTGGTCAATTAAAATGATAGAGTTCGGATAATCATACCGCTTAAGGAGATAACCCCCAAGACTACCATGAAGCCCATCGGCGTATTGGTTAAAAGCATAGTCAAAACAACCCCGATGAGTCCCAGCGGTGCCGTTAACATGGCCATAATCATGAGGGAGATTTTCTTGAGCTGGAACATGAGAATTACCATAATGAGACAAATCATAATCGGCATCGGCCCTTTTAAGTTATTAAGAGCAATGTTACTTTGTTCGGCGGATCCGTCAACCTCAATGGTATAGCCGGCCGGTAAGTCCGCTCTCATGGTATCCAGTTTTTCATTAATTTCATTAGCTAACGAATCGGCCATTACATTAGGCGGTACATTGCCATGGACTGTAATGGTCGGCGCCATGTTACGGTGCCATATGATACCGTCTTCATTGCCCAAAGAAATCGTCGCAATCTGACTCAACGGTACATAGGCGCCGGAACCGGTCTGAATCGGAATATTTTGCAAAACACTCATATTATGATCTTCATTACCGCTGAGTTTAAATTTCATCGGTATCGTCTGATTGCCTACATAATATTGTCCCACCGTAATACCGGATATTTTACTTTGTAAATCTGTCGCTACCGTATAACTATCAACGCCCATCAAACGCGCTTTAGACGGGTCGATATGCACTTCAATATTCGGTGTATTATCCGGCCAATCTTCGGCAATATCTGTAATTTCAGGATATTCTTTGAAAACAGCCTTCACATCGGTGGCAATTTCTTTAACTTTATCCATATCAGGACCGGATACACGGAACATAATCGGATATTTTGAAGGCGGACCGGTTTGAATGAAATCCATGTTGATTAAAGCCGATGGGAATTCGTCCTTCAATTTTTCATTTAATTCATTGTACAAACTGTTTCTGTCTTCCAAAGAATTAGCTACAATCACATACTGCATGTAGTTGTTACGCTGTACTTCCGGTTCCAAGGTGAGCACAAAACGGGGCGCTCCTTCACCGATATAAGAGGAATAATGCTCAATGCGCTTATCGCCACTGAGGAGATTATCCAATTGCTCCGCCTGTTCCTTCGTATACTGTAAGGAAGAACTTTGAGGAAACTGAATGGCTACCATGATTTCCGGTCTTGTAGAGGCCGGGAAAAATTCTACTTTAATAAGCGGCACGCTGACCAAAGAAATGAAGAATAACACTAAGGTAGTGATAAGGACCGTACGGCGATGACCGAGAGCCAGTGGAGGAATTTTTCAAAACGAGCTAAAAAGGCTTTTTGTATCCGCATAGCTCTTGTTTCCTCATGACCCGGTTTGATACGAATTAATTTACTGCCCAATACAGGACTTACCAGCACCGAAGCAAACATGATAACAAAAAGTGCCATGGCGACAACAATAAATAAAGCATGGGTAAATTCGGCAACCGATCCTTCCGATAAAAAGATTGGCAAGAAGCCGCAGCAGGTAATCAAGGTACCGCTCAGCATCGGAAAGGCCGTCGATTTATAGGCAAAGGTAGCCGCATCATGCGTATTGAGCCCTTCTTCCATTTTGAGGGTCATCATTTCCACGACGATAATCGCATCATCCACCAATAGGCCTAAGGAGATGATTAAGGCACCGAGACTTACTTTATGCAGTTCGAGGCCATCCGCATACATCCCCACAAAGGTACTGGCCACAACGACCGGAATCGTAAGAGCTACCACAATCCCACTGCGTACACCAAGGGATATAAAGCTGACGATTAATACGATGACAATGGCTTCAAATAAAGAACGGGTAAATTCACTGATGGAATCATCCACCACTTTCGGTTGGTTGGATACCTGACTGACATCGAGTCCGGCCGGCAAGGCATCCTTATAGGACGCCATTTTAGCATCTAATGCCTTACCGAATTCAATATTATTGGCTCCCGGATCCATGGAAACGGCAATGCCTATGGCCGGTTTACCATTATAGTAGAACAGCGGACTTTGCGGTGATTCGTAGTCCATACGAACCGTGGCAATATCCCCTAAACGCAAGGTCTGTCCATTCACTTGGAGCGGCATTTCGCGAACGGAATCAACACTGTCAAAAAGACCGTTCACACGCAAATAGACATTATTCGTATCTGTATCAATCATACCGGCCGGCGCCATAGAGCTTTGCTGTTTTAAGGCATTCAAAATCGTCTGGGCACTTATCTGATAGGCCGACAATTTATCCTTATTCATTTCCACATAAAGAGTCTGTTCTTGCACACCTTTTAAATCTATACGTTTTACATTCGGTACACTGAGTAAAACGCGCTTAATATCTTCCGCATAAGCTCTTTTTTCTTCATAGGAATAGTCATCGCCGGTAAGAGCGTAAATTGTACCGTACACGTCGTCAAAACGATCATTAATAACAGGTCCCTGCACGCCGGATGGCAAGCTTGACCATTCATCATCAATCATGTGACGTACTTCCGTCCAAGCGGCCCGTACGTCGTCGCTTTTGACTGATTCTTTGAGGTTAATATAAATAACCGTTTTACCGCCATCCGTAAAACTCTTTGTATAATCAAGACCAGGTAAGTCGCGAATTTTTTCTTCCAGTTTATCCGTAACCTGTTCCGACATTTGCTGCGGTGACGCACCCGGCCAAGTGGCGGCTACAACCATGGTGCGAATCGTAAAATTCGGATCTTCCATACGACCGATTTTCATAAAGGAAAAACTGCCGATGGCAAAGAGCATGGCCATAAAGAAGTAAATGATAGACTTGTGTCTGAGGGCCCAATCAGCTAAGTTAAACTGCTTCATATGCGTACCTTAGCCCCTTCTTCCAATTTATCCGTACCGGCCGTTACAATGCGGTCACCGGCCTTCAAACCGGATACTACCATGACTTGATTATTACCTAAACTGCCTAAAGTAACATTTCGTAAATGCACCGTATTATCAGTGACTACATAGACTTGTCCCTGACTGTTTGGTGTCGGTTGACGCGTGCCTACTAAAGCCGTTAACGGAATCATTAATCCATTGCTATTTAATTGATTGAATACTACATTAGCAGTCATACCAAGCTGTAATTGAGCCGGCGGATTTGGTAAAGAAATTTTAACCGTATAGGTACGCGCCGTCGCATCCGGCACCGGAGAAATTTCACGTACTACACCGGCCGTTGTCACATTTGGTAAAGCCCAATAGGTTACGCTGGCCGGCGAACCAACGGCTACGGACGCATCATTTGTTCCGGCAAGGCAATAACCGCTTCCGGTTCATTGCGACCGCAATAGTACCTACAGTCTGACCGGCCGCTACGACCTGCCCCACTTCAATGGAGGCAGCCGTAATAATACCGTCAGCCGGTTGCTGTTAAGTTGCGTGTAGTTTTGCTGATTGGCACTGGTCTGCACATTAGCCTGCGCCTGTGCCAATTGAGCGGCCGCTACTTTATAGGAGTTTTCCATCTGGTCTAATTGCAATTGACTGATTGCTTCTTCCGCATAGAGTTGGCGATAACGCTGTACATTGGTAGCTGCCAAATCATACTGTGACTGAGCCGCTGCCAAAGCACCCTCGGCATTTTGCAACTGACTGCTCGTATCGCCTTGGTCTAATATGGCCAGTACTTGACCGGCTCCGACGCGATCACCGATATTAAAATTCTTTTGAATGACACGTCCGCCGATTTGGAAGGACAACGCCGTTTCATTGCGGTTTTTAATGGTACCGGCCAAACTGTTTTCACCGGCTCCGCTCCCTTGCCCAACGACCTGCGTTTTAACCAACGGTGCTTTATCGCTCGTTTCGTCCGATGAGCCACACCCACTCACCAAGAGTAACAAACCTGTCAATAATGCTGTAATTATCGTGTATCGGCGCCAACTTCTCAGCCCGCTCATATGAATCTCCTCCTTATTTATTACCGGTAATATATATGTTAATTGTAAGAGTTATTCCCAATACTGTCAATTATTTTCAATATACTATGTACCTTATACTATCCGCCTTTAATTGGTGTTACAGTAATGCCAATAAGGTTTTATTTCCATATACTATGACTGTCAATAGGCCGATTTTGGCTTCATAACGGTTAGCGTATTCAATTCTTCATCAGATATAGCAATCGGTCCATTCATTAAAAGTTTAAGTGTTTCCAAGGTGTCCTTAATTTTTTCAGCCGGCACATTACTGAGAACCGATTTAAAAATAAGCTTCTTCACGCTTATGCAAATCATTATGCACCAATGCCACAGCCGTTCCCAGTTCCGTATTACGCAATAATACAGCTTTTAAATCTTCTTTGTTGTGAAAACGAATGAGCAAATTGTTGGCCGCCAAACGTTTTACATACCGTGATAACAGCCCCTGTGAAAAGGCATAGCCTTCAAAATTTCCTGATAGGTCCCCGTTTTATCCGGTTTAGCTTCCAAATAACTTAAGATTTGCATCTCCGAATGATTAAACTTTTTATTCATCAGCTTGTTTGCCGATTCACAAGGCACTGTATCAATATACGTTTCAATAGCCTCTTTTAGAAGACGTTTACGAACTTCCTGCACATATACAGCAAACAATGAAGCCGTAGTCACTAATTCTTTGTACGTATTTTCCATTGGTATTTACAACTCCGTATTTTTGTAGTTTTATACAGATGTTTAACACATCTCATAATAATCGTCTTTTAACTAAAAAAACCTCATAGCTTTGGTCTTCGCCTACACTATGAGGATAGTTCTTATTCGTCGGCAGCTACTGTTTCCTCAATCGGCTCATGAACCACCATGATTTTATCGATGCGGACATTATCCATATCGACAATTTCAAAGATATATGTTTCCCACACGTAGCGGTCCAGCTCTTTAGGAATGCGACCGAATAAATATGTCAAAAAGCCGCCCACCGTTTTATATAAATCTTTTTCTTCACCCGGTAATTCTTTGTTAATACCGAAATATTCTTTAAATTCATCAATGCTGAGTAGGCCGTCAACAAGCCAAGTTGTTTCCGTGCGCTGAATAATACGATTTTCTTCTTCTTTCAGCTCATCTTCGCTGGCCGGCATCAAACCAACCAATTTCTCCATGATGTCATGAAGTGTTACAAGCCCGCTGAAACCGCCGTATTCGTCGAGTACTACGGTTTCATGAATACCTTCAGAACGGAAAACTTCAAGAAGCTTCATAAGACTGATGGATTCCGGTACCATAACCGGCTGCTTGGTGCATTCTGCCACCAATTGTTTTAACGTCTTTTCCCCGCCTGCTTTCATATGCTCGGCGAACACATCAGCCACAATAACGAGACCTTCCAATTCATCCAAGGAATCGCGCCCTACGGGCAAACGATAATGTGTGGAGTTGCAAAGACGTTCTTTGATTTCTTCCTCCGGACTATTCAAATCAAGCCACTTAAGCTGTGTACGCGGTGTCATAACATCACCGGCATTTAAATCGGCCAAGCGGAATACATTATCTACAAGAATCGGTTCTTCTTTTTCAAAAGCCCCCAACTCAACACCTTGGGTTAACATTTTGTTGATTTCAAGTTCTGTAACCGGCGCTTCTTCTTTCTCTTTAACACCCAAGAGTTTTAATAAAAAGCTGGTGGATGAACTAAGCAAGGCTACCAGCGGCTTTGCTATAACCGAGAACGAATGCATCGGTACGGCCATAATAATGGCAATTCGTTCCGGTGCGTTCAACGCGATACGCTTCGGTACCAATTCACCCACAACGAGGGATAAATAGGTCGTCAACGATACGATAACAATAGGGCTTACCGAATCGGCATAAGGTGCCAAAACAGGTATATGTTCTTTAATGGCTTCTGCCATCGGCGTCGATAATGCGGCGCCGGAATACAAACCGGTTACGATACCGATTAAGGTAATCCCGATTTGAATAGTAGAAAACATCTGATTCGGATCTTCCGATAATTGAATCGCCCGCTGTGCCCCGGTACTGCCTTTTTCGGCACTATCTTCCAATAAACTTACGGGCATTGACTATGGCTAATTCTGTCATGGAGAAAATACCATTTGCTATAATGAGCAAGAAAATTATGAGTATCTCCAGACCCACGTCACCATCCACTAATGAATCACTCTCCTCTTACTTACAGTGGATACTATCTGTCAGACTAACTTCAGCCTGTACTTACCGTATAGTATATCAAAAATTGAATATTTTCGCTATATTGAGTCTTACTGCCTCTATTTGTATAAGATTAACTGTCGGTATATTGCCTAAGTTAAAGCATAGAGTATTATAATACTCACGGCAATAATGCAAAAACACCCTGTCGCTGCGTATTGCGACAGGGTGTTTTCATAGAATATATCGAAGGGCTAAGCCTATTTTGCTTGGCATTTATGCCTAAAATGCCAAGCATCTATCAGATAAACGTTTTAACTTTAATAAAACGGGAACCCGAGAACTGATTGTACAGCCTCAATTAATAATACTACAATTAACTCTAAATTAACCTGAATTATTTATTTAGAATCGCTTTTACGTCTTTAACGATTAATTCAGGGGACAAGTGGTAACGAGCTACCAATTCATCCATAGGAACACGGTCGTTTACTTCTTTTTTCATAACGATGTTCAATACTTTCATATCAGCTAACCCGTAGAAACGGGACACTTTTTCACCAAAACCGCCGTCCAATACGCCGTCTTCCAAAGTAACTACGAGGCTGTGGTCCGCTTTTAAGCTTTCCAAAGTGTCAGCATCCACTTCAGAGGATAAACGAGGATTTACAACGGTTGCATCAATACCTAATTCGGCTTTTAACGCATCTTTAGTGCGTAATGCCAAATCATAGAAAGCACCTAAGCCCAAGAGTGCTACCGTATTACCTTTAACTGTTACCTGATTGCTCAAATCACCGTTAAATGCTTTACCGGCATCATAGGTCTGAACTTTACCGCCCGGTACGCGAATCATTACTGGGAAATCAGTTTGTTCCAAGGACCAGTCAAGCATGGCCAATAATTCTTCTTTTGTAGCCGGCGACAATACACGAAGGTTTGGAATGGTGCTCATCATCGCCAAATCAAAAGCACTGGAGTGCGTTGCATCCATTGGCGAAATACCACCGCCCAACGGGAAGGATAAAATAGTAACGGCATTGTTATTCAAAGCCATATCCTGAGTCAATTGGTCATAGGTACGTTGTAAGAAGGTAGCCGCATCAAGGATTACCGGTTTACCGCCGTTTTTAGCAATACCGGCCGCCATAGCCACCATATGTTCTTCCGCAATACCTACATCAATGAATTGTTTGCCCGCTTCGGCACGACGTTGTGGGTTAAAACCGGCAATGCCCGGTACACCGGCCGTTAAACCAACTACGGTAGGATCTTGTTTCATTTTTTCAAGTAAATGGGTCGCAATAATGTCATCGAAATGTTCTTCTTTCATGTACGCATCCACATCAAAATGTTTGCCCATAATGTAGTGATATGATTCTTTATCTGCTTCTGCTTCCGGTAACCCTTTACCTTTAACAGTTACCATATGAATTACGATTGGATGATCGAGGTCTTTAACCGCTTTGAATGTTTCAATCAAGGATTCCAAATCATGACCGTCTTCTACGAATACATAGTCAAGCCCCATAGTTTTGAAGAAGTTGTTTTCCGCTTTGCCTTTGCTGTCGCGCAAGGTTTTGAAGTGTGCGTAGAAACCGCCTTCGTTCGGAGCGATGGACATATCGTTATCGTTAAACAATACGATGAAGTTGCTGCCCAATGTAGCACTTACATTAAGGCCTTCCAAGCTTCGCCGCCGGACATGGAGCCGTCACCGATGATGGCGATTACATTGCCGTCTTCCCCTTTAAGATCACGTGCTTTAGCCAAACCTGACGCAAGACTTACGGACGTGGAGGTATGACCTACGGTAAAGAATCATGGTCACTTTCATTCGGATTGGTATAGCCGGAGTATTTGCTGTAAGACGCAGGTCGGTAAAACCTTCTTTACGACCGGTCAACATTTTATGAATGTAGGACTGATGGGATACGTCAAATACAAATTTATCTTTTGGTCGAATCAAACACATAGTGAAGAGCAAGGTTGCTTCCACAAACCCAAGGTTCGGAGCCATATGGCCACCGGTTTCAGTAACACGAGTAATCAATACTTCGCGAATTTCCTGAGCCATTGTTTTTAATTCTTCAATACTCATACCTTTAATATCTTTAGGACTGTTTACTTTGTTTAATAAGTTCATACTATCTTCCTTTCTAAACACCATATATATAATCCGTATATCATACATTGTTATCCAACTTTAGGAATTTGCAAAACTATTATGAATACGACTTACTAACGATTTGATTTAAAACAAAAAAATTCTGTAATCTTCACTGTGACTCACATTTCGTAGTCCATCAGCGGTGATTACAGAACTCATTATAGAACTTGAAGTCGACTTCAAGTCAAGCATTAAATTTAAATCTTTCTATTTAATTTTAAAATTTCGTTCAACGAATGATGCATATATCCCTTAGAAACCGCTCTAATATCAGTTTTTATGACCATATCGATGGTTTTAAAAATTTTTAGAAATATCAAGAAATTAAGAACTTTGCGGATTATTTTTCGTTAATCTCGATCCAAATTAACTTCTTTTAACGGAATAACATGAGTTTTATATTTGCTCTTATACGCCGCATATACCAACAAGAATACCGGAATACCGATATAGGCTACGCTGGCACCGTACCAGTCAATCGTTTCACCGGTGAACGCTGTATAGTTCTGACCGGCAATGATGATAAGACATAAAACGGTAGCAAAAATAGGACCGAATGTATAGAACAAGGCTTTAAACGGAATGGCATCCAAGCTTTTACCCTGTGCATGGAATGCACGACGGAAGCGATAATGAGCAATGGCAATCCCGAGCCATGCAATAAAACCACTCATACCACTGATATTGATTAACCAGTTGTACGCAGTACCTTCACCGATTAAGGAAGTTAAGAATGCAAATACACCGAAAGCTGCCGTTGCTAATAAAGCAGGTACCGGTACACCACGGGAATTCAATTTAGTAAATACCTTAGGTGCATCCCCTTCTTTAGCCATGGCATATAGCATGCGGGTAGATGCATAAAGACCGGAGTTACCGGCAGACAATACGGCCGTTAAAATAATAGCATTGATGAAGCTGGCCGCAAAGGCAAAACCGAAACGATCGAGTACCAAGGTAAATGGGCTGATAGCGACATTTTCAACACTGGAATTCAATAAATTCGGATCATCGTAAGGAATCAAGAAACCGATGACTACGAAAGCACCGATATAGAATAATAAAATACGCCAAAAAATGGAGTGAATTGCTTTAGGAATATTTTTTTCCGGATCTTCCGATTCACCGGCAGCTACCCCGATTAATTCCGTACCTTGGAAGGAAAAGCCCGCTACCATGAAGATGGCCATAATAGATGCAAAACCGCCTACAAACGGTGCTTCACCAGCGTGTCCAGTTTTCAAAGCCCGGCGATGTACCGCCAATGCCCAAGATAAGCATGGTACCTACAAATAAGAATACGAAAACAGTAATAACCTTCATACTGGAGAAGAAATATTCACTTTCCCCGAAGGAACGGGTCGATAAATAGTTCATCAAGAATAAAGCCGCCAAGAACAAGGCCGACCATACGATGGCCGGAATGTCCGGGAACCAGTATTTCATGATTAAAGCACCGGCAACAAGTTCCGCCGCCAAGGTAATCGCCCAGTTAAACCAGTAATTCCACCCTAAAGCAAAGCCGAAAGCCGGATCTACATAACGGGATGCATACGTAGCGAACGAACCCGGTACCGGTAAATAGGTAGCCATTTCACCTAAACTGGTCATCAAGAAATAAACCATAATACCGATAAAACCATAGGCTACCAAAGCGCCGCCCGGGCCGGCGGTGCTAACTACTTCACCGCCGGCTACGAAGAGGCCCGTACCAATGGAGCCGCCCAAGGCAATCATATTCATGTGGCGCGATTTCAGACTTCTTTTTAATTTAGTATTCGCTGCATCACTCATACACTATCCTCCCACCCTACAAGTCTAAATTAACGAACTAATTTAGCATTATCTTCAATAAATTTGCGAACGCAGTTCTACTTTATCCCCATGAGTACACTAAAAATCTTATCGGCCTCAATGGAATCTTCCAAACTTACCTGCAAAATAGTACGATTTTCCGGATTCATGGTTGTTTCCCAAAGCTGTTCCGGATTCATTTCACCTAAACCTTTGTAACGCTGAATCGTAATATTGTCACGACCGATTTCATCTAGCTTAGCGGCCATTTCAGCATCACTGTATACATACCAATGACCTTTGCCTTTTTGATTTGATACAATGGCGGCTGCGCAATATATACACGTCCTTCTTCGATGAGCGGTTTCATATAACGATAGAAGAAGGTCAATAAAAGCGTACGAATATGGGCGCCGTCAACGTCCGCATCGGTCATGATAATAATTTTGTGATAACGACTCTTATCGAGATCAAAATCCTCCCCAATACCGGTCCCGAAGGCCGTAATCATGGAGCGAATTTCATTATTAGCTAGAATTTTATCTAAACGAGCTTTTTCTACGTTCAAAATCTTACCGCGCAACGGCAAAATTGCCTGGTAACGACGGTCACGGCCCTGTTTGGCACTACCGCCCGCAGAATCACCTTCGACGAGATAAATTTCGGTCATAAGCGGATCTTTTTCAGAGCAATCTGCCAATTTCCCCGGTAAAGAACTTACTTCAAGCGCATTTTTACGACGAGTCAATTCGCGAGCTTTACGAGCCGCTTCACGAGCACGGGTAGCGCTGGTTGCTTTTTCAATAATACGTTTAGCTTCTGCCGGATGTTCTTCAAGAAAAGTTTTAAGACCTTCCGACACAACCGTATCGGTAATGCCTTTAACTTCACTGTTACCCAGTTTTGCTTTCGTCTGACCTTCAAACTGAGGATCTAACACTTTTACACTGATAACGGCAGCCAAACCTTCGCGCACGTCTTCGCCGGATAAATTGCTTTCATTGTCCTTAATAAGACCGGATTTACGACCGTAATCATTTAAAGTACGCGTCAAAGCACTGCGGAAACCGCTTAAATGGGTACCACCGTCAATAGTGTTAATATTATTTACAAAAGAAAATAAGGTTTCGCTATAGCTGTCATTGTATTGGAAAGCTACATCTACGACTACATCGTAACGAGTATTTCCACATCGATAACAGTAGGGTTAACCAAGTTTTTCCCTTCGTTTAAAAATTCAACAAAGGATGTAATACCGCCTTCATACATGAAGCTTTCTACTAAATTTTCTTCCAGACGTTTATCCGTAAGGGTAATACGGAGGCCTTTGTTCAAGAAAGCCAATTCCTGTAAACGAGTACGTAATACGCCGAAATCAAATACGGTAGTTTCAAAAATTTCCGCATCCGGTTTAAACGTAACGGTTGTACCGGTGTCTTTAGCTTCACCGATTACTTTTAACGGTGTTTGCAAATGACCGCGTGCAAAGGTAATTTCCTGTTCCTTGCCGTCCTGACGAACTTTAACAATCGTCCATTCACTCAATGCATTAACTACAGAAATACCTACGCCATGGAGGCCGCCGGATACTTTGTAACCGCCGCCGCCGAATTTACCGCCGGCATGCAATTTGGTTAAAACCAATTCAACCGCCGGAACGCCTGTTTCATGCATACCTGTCGGAATACCGCGGCCGTCATCGGTAACGGTAACGCTGTTATCTTCATTAATGCTGACTTCAATATGAGTACAATAGCCGGCTAAGGCTTCGTCCACACTGTTATCAACAACTTCATATACTAAATGGTGCAACCCTTTAGATGATGTACTCCCTATGTACATCCCCGGGCGGCGTCGTACCGCTTCCAGGCCTTCTAAGACCTGTATATTATCGGCACTATAATTCTGTTCTGCCATTCCATATCCTCCCTAATTTCAGTAATAAACCATATCTATGGGGATTTAGCTTTATAAAACAATTATCCTTAATTATACTCTATTTTTATCGTTTTGTGTATAAGCTACCGGAATACCGGTAGCGGCACGCTGTAAACGGCGGCCTACGCCGGTAATAGACATACTTAAGCCATAAACCGCATCCACTGTAACCAAGTAGCATTCAATCGGTTCATCCGGAAAAACTTGGATTACATCCTTGTTCTGCCATTGCTTATTGCGACGGCGCCGCCCTTTTAAAAGCGGAATATCCTGTACCACCGCCACGATATCTTCAATAGACACGCTATACGTATCCGATAAATGAACGAACATACATCTTACCATCACTTTCTCTATATTTCAATTGCTTTGCGGTTTATGAGACTTTACAGCCTCCTTGTATTGAGCCCGCATTTTTAAAACCGAATTGCGTACAAACTCCGGTTTTAGCTGTTCTGCTTTTTTGTGCGTAATCAGCATTAACAGCATATATATATCATAATTCTCGTTGGATTCTTCTTTGACGACTCGATTTCTGAAAAAATACACGCATTCACGATGAGCCAACTGATAATCGGACTTAGTGCACTGTGGTACATGTTGACGCATTTCATCATATACGGCAAAGGGTTCTTGCATCAATCGATCTTTAATACCATTAATATGCTGACGATATAAAAAAGCCTCATGTTCCTGCGTTTTTATAGTACAGGATGAGCAAAGAGTCTCACCAGGACCAATAAGTTTTTCACAGCATTCACAATTATGATAACCATGGTCCTTTAGATAGACTGTCTTCTTATATTGCTTTATCTGCACATCTTTCAACTGCCGGCGCAATTCTTCGCTTTTTATATTCGCCACCGATGAGTCTATTTGAGCCATCACATCAATGGGAATAGGAATCGCTTTAAAATTAATGAGCACCCGCTCATAGGAATCCGTGTGTTTTGCTGTGCCCATATAGGCCGATGTATCACCCTTGGTTAATCCTTGACCATGGGACGATGTAACCGACACTGCATCGACGGGCTGAATCGCTTTCAAATAGCTTTGCCGATACATGGTGCATTCTAACTCTGTAATAAGCTCCGAGCCGTAAAAGTCATTAATCTTTTTCAATAATTGACGTTTCATCATCTGAAGTTGCTGCAAACAGGGGGATGTCATGGCCGCCACTTTAATAATAGGCGGCTTAATTTCAAGCACTTTAGTCTGTTTGCCCAGCACCGCCCCCACAACTTTAGGCCAATGATGATACAGGCGCATGACGGCGAATTGTTTGAATACGTTGAACGATTTATATTTACTGTTCAAATGCGTATCATATTGCCGCACATGGCATCCGGCTTATAGCCGATGGGTCCGGTCGGCCGATTGGAGGCCAACAGACCTTCAATATAGCGGACTGTTACATCGTCCCCCGCAGCGGCCTCAGTCTTTGCCTCGGAGACTGCCGGTTGTATGCCGTTTTTCGACTCAAACGTTTCGCTCATCATGATCACCGCCTTTCACAATTAATGAGTTCCACATCACTCAATTGTTTCACATCTTCCAAATCGGTCGTGGTTATAAACGTTTGGATTTTTTTATGGATAAAATTCAACAGATTTTGCCGCCGCTCCTTATCCAATTCACTGAGCACGTCATCCAATAGCAATATAGGATACTCGCCCACTTCCGATTTGATATATTCCAATTCACTTAATTTAAGCGATAAAATAGCCGTTCGTTGCTGACCTTGCGAGCCAAATCGTTTCAAATCCATAGGACCGGAAAAGAAGCCTAAATCATCACGATGAGGACCAAAAGAGGTACTCATGCGATGCCGATCCACCGGTAAATTAGCCTGCAATTGCTCATAAAACGCTTGCGGTTCGGTTAAAAATCCATTTGAAATTTGATGTTGCTCATAGGTAAGCTTTAAATTTTCTTTGCCCCCTGTGAGTTTACGATTCATCAAATCCAGCAAAAGATTAATTTTACGCAAACTGTCGAGTCGTTTTTTTATAATAAATGACCCGGTCTCCGCCAACTGTGTATCCCATTCGGCTAAAGAAATATCTCGCTTGCCGTAAGAATCTTTTAATACTTTATTACGTTGCTGCAAAATCTTATTATACAAGCGCAGTTGCTGATAATATAACGCACTTGTCTGCGATATTTCAATATCTAAAAAGCGACGCCTTAAAGAGGGACTGCCTTTTATGAGCTGTAAATCTTCAGGACTGAAAAGAACGGTATTCAAGGTGCCTACTAATTCTTTTTGTAAAATTCGGTTACCGTTGAGACGAATATCTTTCTTTTCCTTGCCACTGAGCTTCAAATTGATTTTGTGTTTCGTATCACGCTTCGTAAATTCCACAATAATCCCCGCTTCGGTAGCACCAAATTGCAGTAAATCCTGTGTATCATTGGTACGAAAACTGCGGCCGATGGTGCTGACATACAAGGCTTCTAAGAGATTACTCTTGCCTACACCATTGAGTCCGTGAAGAACGATGATATGGGGCGGAAAGGTCCAATTGGCATGCTCGTAATTTCTGAAATTAACGAGTTCCAAGGAGTGAATGTTCACTCGCCGGCCTCCTCTTTAACAACGACCAAGGTACCGATACCTTGAATTTCAACTAAGTCATCAGGGTATATTTTCTTACGTTTTTCATGGCAAACTTCGCCATTTACTTTGATTTTCTCATCATCAAGCAAAAATTTAATTTGACCGCCCGTGCCAATAATTTGTTCCAATTTTAATAATTGATCCAATTTAATGTAAGGCGTGTAAATTTCTACTTGAATCAGTTCTGTTTTACTCATAATTGCCTCCTCACAAAACGTGATGTTAACTCTGCAACTATATATTATTAATATAAGCTTATAGCTCAGTCTATTCTTAGTTCGTGCGAACCGGCGTTACTACATAGGTATAATTTGGATTATCATCCTGGCGAATAACAACGGGACCGTTCTGTTTTAAGTATAAATGAATTCTGTCGCCGCTGCTGTGACGCAAAATATCGCCAATATAACGACCGTTAAAGGAAATAGTAAACGGCGTACCTTTAAATTCGCAAAGTACTTCTTCTTTAGCCATGCCGATTTCAGCATTTTGCGTAGATAAAGTAACTTCTTTTTCATCCCAATCATAGCGAATAACATTGTAGCTCGCATCCTTAGCCAATAAGGAAACACGATCTACGGCACCGGCAAAATCGCGACTGTTTAAAATCGCACTGGAATCGAATTGCGATGGGATTACTTTTCATAATCAGGATACTGACCTTCAATCAAACGAGAGAATAAGTAAATAGTATCAAATAAGAATACTACATTCGTACGATTCCAAATGATGCGAACTACGGTTGGCTGATCCGTTGGTAATAAACGGGATACTTCAGCCAATGTTTTGGTTGGAATCAAAATACGCATAGCCGCCGGCATAGGTGCATCTAAGTTGATTTTCTTAACGGCCATACGGTGAGTATCTGTAGCTACCAAAGTTAAATTGGTGCTTTCACCTTCCAATAAAGCACCGGTAAAAATCGGACGATCATCATCATTGGCAGCTGCGTAATTAGTTAAATCAATCATTTGTTTAAATTGTTCGCCGTCTACATCAATGTGATTTTCATCGTGAATCTGTTCAACTAAGTTGAAATCATCCGGATCCATGGTAATAAGATTGAATTGAGAACTTTCAGAACTTAATAATAATTGTTTAGTTTCTGCATTAGATTCTAAAGTAATGGTATCGGTTGGTGTTTTACGAACCCATTCTTGGAAATAACGCGTGCTGAGAACGATAGTACCTTCTTCGATAATATTAGCATCAATAGTAATGCGGATACCGATTTCATAATCATTGGCCTGCATTTCTACTTTACCGTTTTTAGTTGTTATATATATAGCACCGGGTAAATTAGAACTTGTTTTGTTCTGACTAACCTTGGCTAAGGCATTAATCGCTTTTTGTAACGTATCTTTTGCAAATTGGATTTTCATGGACTGTCTCCTTTACTATTATGGATGTGATTAAGTTTTTAATTATTAGTAGTCTTAGTAGTAGGGCGGTGTATAAGTGGATAAGCTGTTTGAAGTGGCATTTTTAATAGGTTTTCCACATGGGTATAAGTTTGTGAATAGAAGGAAAAAGTTATCCACTTATGAACTTTTAGAGTCGTGCTTGTCAATAACTTGGAAGTTAATCACTAACTATACACAACTTATTCACAGAGTTATCCACAACCGTTAATCCTTAGGTATCTTCGTTGATTTTACTGATAATATCATCGATAGTTCGCTTTAAATCAGTACTTTTAGCTAGGTCTTCACTGATTTTATTATACGCATGAAGAGCTGTGGTGTGATCCTTTTTGCCAAAAGCTTGCGAAATTTGTGGAAAACTTTCATTGATGAGTTCACGGCACAGATACATAGCGATTTGGCGCGGATGAGCGTATTGCTTATTCCGTTTCTGACCGACTAAGAATTCTTTTTTGATTTTGAAATAATCAGAAATAAAATCTTGAATATAGGCAACGGATAATACGGATTTTTTGCTTTCCGGAATGAGATCACGCAGGATATAGCGCGTATATTCCACGGTAATTTGATCGAGTTTATTATCCAATTCAGCGGCGGTGATTAATTTGGTAAGGGCACCTTGTAAATCACGAACGCTACGGTTGTAATAGGTGTTGCCAAAGAAACGAATCACTTCGTTCGGAATGTTAAGATTTGGCAGTAATTCACGCTGTTTGTCCACATAGGAGCGCGTGATGGCTTCCAAAGTTTCGGAGTTTGGCGGATCGATGGTTACCACCAGGCCGGAACTGAATCGTGTACGCAAGCGATCTTCCATTTGTTCCATATCTTGTGGTAAAACATCACTGGTGAGGACAATCTGTTTTTTACTGTCCGTTAAGGCATTAAAAGTATGGAAAAATTCCATTTGCGTACCGGCGTAGCGTTTTTCTTGAATAAATTGAATGTCATCAATCAAGAGAACATCGACTTTACGGAATGTGCTGCGGAATATATCCATATTGGTTTGGCCGTAACGAATAGATTGAACGAAGAGGTTCAAGAAGTTTTCACTGGTGATACACATGATTTGTAAATGGGGATAACGACGATGAATTTCATTGCCGATAGCATGCATTAAGTGAGTTTTACCGAGACCTGATTTACCGTAAATAAAGAACGGATTATAGCGATTGGCCGGATTTTCCGCAATATTTTGTGCTGCCACATAGGCCATTTGGCTGGAGCCGCCGGCAATAAAGGTGGCAAAGGTGTAATCCGGATTTAATTTTAAATAGATTCATTATTTTTATATAAGGTTGTTTGACTGCTATTAGACTGCATAGATGCCGCTTCTTGCGGTATTTCCGACGGTGGGAATAAACTATCCGATTCCATCGGTGAAGTACTTGGAATATACGGGCCGGATTTAGTGGCGTCGTTTTTACGTACAGAATCAACTACAACCGGCTCATCATAATTCGGTGTATGCAGCGGTGTTTGTGACGGCGCCGGTGCGGCCGGTGGTAAACCGTATTGACTGGCTAATTGATCGTAGGCGCTATAATTCGGCGCATGGGTTGCCGTTTCATTGGCATGAGCGGCTGTTTCATACGGTGCGTTTTCATACTCATTCATGTCATAGCCCGATTCATTGCCCAGTTGTGATTGCGGCATAGAAGCGATTTGACTATCGTCATAGTTTGCCGGTTGATTGGTAAAAGCCGTTGGTTCCGGTGGCGTCATTACACTCGGTTGGGCAACGGTTGTTTTCACCTCTTCGTGAAGGGTCGCCGGCTCTTTGTCGCCCGGTGTTGTAATAATAATTGTAAGTGGAGAATTGTTTTTGGTTTAAACGCTGCCAAACATTATTTACGGAATTTTGAAAAGCATTTTTTATCATCGGTTCGTTTTCGATAAAATCCTTAATATACGTTTGCATCGTGGTTAATGTAAGGGTCTTACTGATTTCGTCCAATTGTAACGGGAGCAATCGTATAATCGTGCTTTCTAAAATTTCTTTTGGTAATGTGGCTTCAATATCTTCGCGTACTTTATTCCAAAAATCGTTAAGATTGATGTTTGACATACCATTTCCTTCCCAGGGTGTCATACTGTGAATAACTAAAAATACCTAACCTGTGTATAACTTCGTTTTTTGTGAAAAAAGAGAAAAAATAAATAGGTTAGAACAACTGATAAACACTGACTTTATACTGTTATCACTTCTGTTGTGGATAAGTAGTGCATAAGTTGTGTATATCTTGTTGATAACCTAGTTTTATTAGTCACAATATGATATTCCTTTTATATTTCATCCTCTTATATTTATCAGAAATAGGAAGAATTGTCATCGTAGTTGTGGATATCTTTTTGGCGTTATTAAGAGTATAATGTATATATTATATATCCACAGTATATGGCTAATAATGATTGAATCTATCGAGTGAGTATTGACATTACATGGCTTTATATTTATAATTATGCTGTTATGGTATAAGTAATTACAAGAACAATCTCAAGGAGGTGTTTTATACATGAAACGTACATATCAGCCAAATACTCTTTGGAGAAAACGTACTCATGGTTTCCGTGAACGTATGAAGACTATTGGCGGCCGTCTTGTTTTGAAAAGACGTCGTGCTAAAGGCAGAAAGAAATTATCTGCATAATATAATAGCTTTTAGGCAGGAGAAAAAACTTGGCGCTGCTGCCAAGTTTTTCTATTCATAATGGCATGGGATGATGATATGAGTGAATTGACATTTAAATTAGATAAAGAACGAAGAATTCGTAAAAACAGTGAATATCGTCTTGTCTATAAACATGGCAATTATGAAGTAGGTCGTCTCTGTGTAGTTTACCGTATGCCCGTGGCCAAGCAGGCTACCCGGATCGGTTTTGTAACCGGTAAAAAGGTAGGCGGTGCGGTGGAGCGCAACAGGGCGCGCAGGCTTATGAAAGAAGTGTATCGTCTTAATCAGCATGCTATCCGAGAAGGCTATGCTATTGTGGTTGTAGGGCGGGCTCGCATGGCGAGTGCCACCTATGATCAAGCGTGTAAGGAAATGATGTATCTTTTTAAAAAGAGCAAATTACTTAAAAGTAATGAAGCTTAGAAAGAGGCGTATCCATGAAACGCTGTTTGACCTTCTTAACCAAACTGTTGAATATGCTATTCATCGGCTTGGTACAATTTTATCGCTATGGAATTTCTCCATTAAAGCCTAAAACTTGTCGATTTTATCCCTCATGTTCGACGTATACCTTGGAAGCATTACGCAAATATGGACCTTTTAAAGGCAGTTATTTAGGAATTCGGCGCATTTTACGTTGTCATCCTTTAATCCGGGCGGCTACGATCCGGTTCCGTGATAACACAAATTTGGAAATGTCAAAGTGTCTGTATGGATGAAATATAGACCATACCATAACGTATATAGACACGCAAAGGCCATTTGTATTCGTCATTAATACTCGTATAGGAGCAAACTAATGGAAATTTTTCAGGTATTAGTTGATTTTATGCGGACCTTGCTTACGTATTGCTATAATCTTACAGAAGCATTAGGGTTCCCAAGCTATGGTATAGCGATCATTATTATGACCATCGGGATTAAGGCAATCCTGGCGCCGTTGACGGCTAAACAGGTCAAATCTATGAAGGGCATGCAGAAATTGCAGCCTAAAATGAAAGAGATTCAGAATAAATACAAGAATGATCCACAGCGTGCGCAACAGGAAATTGCTAAGATGTATAAAGAATTAGGCGTTAATCCTTTATCCGGTTGTTTACCGCTATTGGTGCAAATGCCGTTTTTAATCGCTATTTTCTACGCGTTGCAAGGCTATCCATATGATCCTGCATATGAAAGCTTCTTATGGTTGCCAAGCTGGGTGAAGCGGATCATTTGTATATTTTACCTGTTATTAAGTGCTCTTTCTACATTTGTAATGAGCAAACAAAACTGCGCAAGATACTACCGGTGCTGGTGCCGGCCAAACAGAAGATAATGCAGATTTTCATGCCTTTATTCATTGGTTATATCAGCTTGAATTTCCCAAGCGGTTTGGTTATTTACTGGGTTGTATCAAACATATTCCAAATGATTCAGCAGTTCTTTATCTATCGCAACGATAATAAGGAGGCTTAATTATGGATTATATTGAAGTTTCAGCAAAAACGATTGCTGATGCCGTTGCCAAAGGCACCGAACAGCTTAAAGCTGACGGTAAGGTCGTAACCGATACGAAAGTATTGGAACAGCCTTCCAGCGGTTTCTTGGGTATTGGTCGTCGCGATGCGTTAGTGCGTTTATATTTTGAAGAAGCTCCGTTGACTGAAAAAGTAGCTTTTGCAGCTGAACAGGCCGCAGCCAATGTACAGGCTACGGCACAGACTAAAGTAGCGGAAGCAAAAACAGCAGTTAGTGAAGCTTCTGAATTTGTGCAGGAAAAAGTAGCTGACGCTAAAAGCACGGCTGTAGAAGTAGCCGAAGCAGCGCAGCAAAAATTCAATGAAGTAGCGGAAGCGGCTCAACAAAAAGCCGGTGAAGTTTCTGAATTGGCGCAGCAAAAATTCGGCGAAGTGAAAGAACAGGCTGCCGAACTTGCTGATAAAGCACAGCAACATTTAGGTGAAGCAGCTGATGCGGCAACAAGCAAAAATTGCTAATGTGAAAGCGCAGGCAAAAGATGTAGCGGTTGATGTAAAAGATACCGTTGCGGATACATTAGCTGATGCTAAAGAGACTGCGGAAGATGCGGCAACTACCGTTGCAGCGGCTGTAAAACCGCAACGTGAACCGGTTTCTAAAGAAGAACAGATGGTGATTGCCGATAAAGGTAAACAGTTCTTACAAGATATGTTTAGCAAAATGGGCTTATCCGTTCAGATTGAAAAAATGATGACTGCTGAGAAAATCACATTCCAGATTCATGGTGAAGAATTAGGTATTTTAATCGGCAAACATGGTCAAACCTTGGATGCTATTCAATACTTAACAAACTTGGTGGCTAATAAAGAAGTAGCCGGCCATTGTCATATCGTAGTGGATGTAGAAAATTATCGCTCTCGTCGTGAAGAAACTTTGGTTAATTTGCTAAACGCCTTGCCTCGAAGGTAAAACGAAATCGTCAAAAGATTTCCTTGGAACCTATGAGTGCATTCGAGCGTAAAATTATTCATTTAACGCTCCAAAACGAAGTACATATTGTGACTGATAGTGAAGGTGAAGAACCGTATCGTCACGTAGTCATTGCTTATAAACGATAAGCTATGTGCGAGTCATAAAACCCGATCTATGATCGGGTTTTATTTTTACACAAGGGAGAACACCATGTACACAGAAGATACGATTGCTGCCATTGCGACGCCACCCGGCATCGGCGGGGTTGGCATTATTCGCGTCAGTGGCACTCGTTGCTTTGAAATAGTTGGTTCTGTTTTTAAAGCACAGGGAACCGTACCTTTAGAAAAACGGCCGAATCGAACCATTCAATATGGTCATATTATAGATCCTCAGAAACAGGATGAAATCCTTGATGAGGTCCTTGTTTTAATCATGAAAGGTCCAAAGTCGTTTACGGCGGAGGATGTTATAGAAGTACAGTGCCACGGCGGGATTATCGTGGTGCGTGAAATTTTGAAATTATTGCTTCGTCAGGGGGCTCGCTTGGCCGAGCCGGGTGAATTTACGAAACGGGCGTTTTTAAACGGCCGCATCGACCTTACCCAGGCGGAAGCTGTTATAGATATTATAGAGGCAAAATCGGAGCAATCTTTGGCGGTTGCGGTAAAACAGCTGGATGGTACTTTGGCAGGTATGATTCGCACCATTAGAGAACAGTTGATTGAGTTAATTTCACATCTGGAAGTGGCTATTGATTATCCGGAAGAAGACATTGAAGAACTTACGATGGATGAAACGGCGGATAAATTGCGGCCTATTTTAGCTAAAATCAATCAATTATTGGCTACGGCTAACCGTGGGCGCTTGTTGCGTGATGGCATTATGACGGCTATTGTGGGACGTCCGAATGCAGGTAAGTCGAGCCTTATGAATGCTCTTTTGCGTGAAAATCGTGCTATTGTTACGGATATTCCGGGTACCACCCGTGACAGCATTGAAGAAGCTATTACTATTGAGGGAATTCCGGTTCGTTTGATTGATACAGCCGGCATTCGTGAGACCGATGATATCGTGGAAAAACTCGGTGTAGATCGAGCTAAAGAGTATTTGGATAAAGCTCAAATCGTAGTGTGCGTTATTGATGCATCGGAGCCTATGACGGCGGAGGAAGAAGCCATTTTACGTGAAGCTTCTCATAAAATACCATCGTATTCCTCAATAAAGCCGATAAGGCGCGGTCATTACGGCCGATACGGTGGCTCAATACGGTCAATTTGCCGCTATTGCACCGATTAGTGCTGCTAACGGTGAAGGCATGGATGTGTTGGCTGATGCTGTCAAAGAATTGGTATATGGCGGTACGGTTCAAAATGAATCATCCGCTATGCTTAGCAATGTGCGCCATATTACTTTGATGGAGCAGGCTAAATCGCAGATTGAACAGTCTTTGAATAATATTGAGTCCGGCTTGCCGGTTGATTTTATCGTTACTGATGTACGCACTGCTTGGGAGCAACTGGGGGATATTACGGGGGACAGTTTGCGCGAATCCTTAGTAGATGAATTATTCAGTCGTTTTTGCTTAGGTAAATAATTAGGTAAATAAAATAGTGTAAATTTCAAAATTTGACTATTTTGTTTAAGTAAAACTTTTGGTAATTTCTTGGTTGTCATATAGGTTTTTGCTTAGACAACTGAATTTGCTTATAATGTAAATTACAGACCCCAAATGAGGTTGGTATAAAATTACTGAACAATAGTGCCTCGAGAGAGGGATAGGAGATAGTATGTATACAGTAGATACGTATGACGTCATTGTCATCGGTGGCGGTCATGCCGGTTGCGAAGCGGCCTTGGCTACAGCCCGTATGGGCCAACGCACGCTTATGGCAACTCTTAATTTAGATAATATTGCTTTGATGCCTTGTAATCCGGCCGTAGGTGGCCCGGGTAAAAGTCATTTGGTGTATGAACTGGATGCTTTAGGCGGTCAAATGGCTATTAATGCGGATGCTACAGCCATTCAGATGCGCATGCTGAACATGGGTAAGGGTCCGGCCGTGCATTCCTTGCGTGCTCAGTCTGATAAAGTGGCTTATCAGCGTTTGATGAAAGAAACCCTTGAAAATACGGATAATCTGAATGTAAAACAGATTATGGTAAATGAACTGCTTATCGAAGATGGTGAAGTAAAGGGTATTTTGAGTGAATTGGGCGAAGTATATGAAGCGAAAGCTATCATTCTTTGCACCGGTACTTACTTGAAAGGTAAAATTATTCTTGGTGAATTGACCTATACCGGCGGTCCTAACGGTCAGCGTACAGCTGAATTATTGTCTGATTCGCTTCGTAAAAACGGCATTGAATTGATGCGTTTTAAAACAGGTACGCCGGCTCGTGTGGATAAACGTTCTTTAACTTTGGATCACATGGTAGAACAACCGGGCGACAGCAAGTACCGCGCCTTCTCTTTCATGTCTGATTGGACTGATCGCAATGAACAGATTTGCTGGCTTACCTATACTACGGAAGAAACTCATGATATCATTCGCGGAAACTTAAACCGGGCACCGATGTATACCGGTATCATTGAAGGTACGGGCCCTCGTTATTGCCCATCCATTGAAGATAAAGTAGTTCGTTTCAGTGATAAAAACCGTCACCAACTCTTTGTAGAACCGGAAGGTAATCACACAAATGAAATGTACGTACAGGGCATGAGTACAAGCTTACCAATCGACGTGCAGTATCAATTTTTGCGCACCATTCCGGGTCTGAAAATGTAGAAATTATGCGTCCTGCTTATGCCATTGAATATGATTGCTTAAATCCGTTGCAATTGACGCCGGCTCTTCAAGTCAAACACATCAAAGGCTTGTATTCCGCCGGTCAGGCTAACGGTACGTCCGGTTATGAAGAAGCGGCCGCTCAAGGTCTCATGGCCGGTATTAATGCAGCTTTATATTTGCAAGGTAAAGAACCGTTTATTTTGTCCCGTTCCGAAGCCTACATCGGTGTCTTAATCGATGACTTGGTAACGAAAGGCACCAAGGAACCGTATCGTATGATGACGAGCCGCAGTGAATATCGTTTATTGCTTCGTCAGGATAATGCGGACCTTCGTTTGACTGAAAAAGGTCGTGAAATCGGCCTCGTATCGGATGAACGGTATCAGCGTTTCTTGCATAAAAAATCGTTAATCGAAGAAGGTGTAGCAGCCTTACGAGCACGAAATATTAACCCAACCAAAGAAGTGCAGGCACTCTTGGAATCTATGGGGACCGCTCATATTAAAACCGGTATGACTGCCTATGATTTGGTAAAGCGTAATGAATTAAGCTATGGCGATGTGGCTGATGCCTTTGATTTAAAACGTTACAGTCCTGATGTAGAAGAAGAAATCGACATTATGATTACCTACGAAGGTTATGTTAAAAAGCAAATGGAACAGGTAGAAAAAGTTCGCAAGTTGGAAGAAAAGATTATTCCTGCCGATTGGGATTATGATTCCATGAAAGGCATTTCTTTGGAAGCCAAGCAGAAATTAAAGACTATTAAACCTCATTCCATCGGCCAAGCCAGTCGTATTTCCGGTGTATCACCGGCGGATGTGTCGGTTTTATTAATCCAATTAGAACAATATCGTCGTGAACAACAACAGTAGGAGGGGCTATGAACTTTACCGATAATTTGGCGATTCAATTAAAGGCGGCCGGTTTCTCGGCTACAACCGATCAATTAAGTCAATTCACGACCTATTATGAAATGCTTATTGAAACCAATAAGTATCTCAATTTGACGGCCATTACGGATCCGCACGAAGTAGCGGTGAAGCATTTTGTAGACTCCCTCACAGCTTTGGATGATAAGGATATTATTTTCAAAGAAGGTGCAAAACTTCTTGATTTGGGAACAGGTGCCGGTTTCCCCGGTATACCGCTCGCTATTATGCGCCCTGATTTAGAAATTGTGCTATTTGATTCCTTGCAAAAACGACTTAATTTTCTCAGTGATGTTATATCAAAATTGGGATTACATAAGGTAACAACATTACATGGTCGAGCGGAAGATATAAGCCATGATTCGGCGCATCGTGAAGCGTACGATCTCGTGACCAGTCGGGCGGTGGCGCGCTTGCCGGTACTGCTCGAATGGGCTTTGCCGTATGTAAAACAAAATGGGTATATGGTAGCTTTAAAAGGCGCCGCCTATGAGGAAGAAATGGCCGAAGCGTCGAAAGCGTTGAAGATTTTAAAAGGAAGCATTGAACAGGTAAAACCGGTACAATTGCCAACGCTCGATGATAAGCGGGCTATTATTTATATTAAGAAAACAGGTGTAACACCTAAGTTATATCCCCGTAAGCCAAAGGATATTAAGACTAAGCCTTTAGTTTAAAAACTTAATATTGATAAGATAAAGTTCTTACTGCATGTATAAAATCGGTAAGATATGAATAAAATTCCCCTTGTTAAAGGTTTAACCTATAACTAAGTACATTTGATATGTATATGTTTACAGGCCTTTAGCAAGGGGTTTTTTATTGACATTAAAAGGTAATAAAGGTAACATATTTTTATGTGTTGGCCATATTTGTTGATTATAGATTATAGGCAAAATCTATAATAGTTTTTTATATAGATTATAAGTGCAGATGGCCGAAAATATTTGCGAAAGATGATGAGAGGAGCGAGGCGTATGGCTATTTACAATGGTCGTTTACCACAGATAGATGTGGCAGAAACAATACGATATGCGGGCTTACGCCAGGCAACAGATTTTCCTAAACAATATGTAACCGATGCTTGTTTGGAAGTACAATTGGTGGCGGAACCGAAGGGTGTTTATGAAGCGTATGACTATGATGCCGCTACGGGAACGATAAAAAGCAATCCGCCCCTAATCGTAGAAGGCAGTTCGATTCGCAAACATTTAGAAAAAGCGGACAAAGTATATGTTTTGGCTGTTACCATTGGGGAAGGTGTAGAGCTGCGCAGTGCTGAGCTTTTTAAAGAAAATAATTATACCTTAGGCTTGTTAGTCGATGCGGCTGCTACAACGGCGGTTGAACAGGTTGCGAATCAAGTGAATGACTTAATTGAGAAAGAAGCGGCTAAAGCGGGTTATACTACGACATGGCGATTCAGTCCCGGTTACGGTAATTGGAATCTGAATGTGCAAAAAGATTTAGCGGCCATTATTGGTACGAGTCATATAGGACTTGAAGTAACGGACACATTCTTGCTGTTTCCACGCAAATCGGTAACAGCTATTATAGGTTGCATTCCCAAAGGGGCTCTTGATTGTGAAAAAAACGGTGATGTACGCCCGGGGATTAAACGGGGTTGCAGTTCCTGCAGTCAGGTTAACTGCGCATCACGCAAAGTGTAGCCGGTTAAGAAATTAAATTAGGTATAGCCGGTTAAGAAGTTAAACAAGGTATAGCCGGTTGGATAATTAAAGAAAGTATAGTAATTTCGGAAGCTTAATAAGGTAAACTTAAATAATGTAAACCAAGATACAGTAATTTTAATAGATAATATATGAGTTAATAGGAACAGAGAGAGGCGATAGGTATGTATATATTTGACGGTGCTATGGGCACTATGCTCCAACAATCGGGCTTAGTGGAGGGGGACTGTCCCGAATTATTTAATGTGGAACATCCGGAGGTAGTCACCGGAATTCATGCGGCCTATTTAAAAAACGGCAGTGATATCGTAACGACTAATACATTTGGTGCCTGTGGTTTAAAATTGGCGGATTACGGTTTGGAACATCGTGTGGCGGAAATTAATGCCGCCGCCGTTAAGGCAGCTAAAAAGGCGATTGCCAGGTAAAACCGTCAGCTAAAGTAGCCGGTTCCATGGGGCCTACCGGCCAGTTCATAGAGCCGTTGGGACAGATTTCTTTTGATGAAGTTTATGATACTTATTATGAACAAGCCTTAGCTTTAATTGAAGCGGGCGTGGATTTCATAATCATTGAAACAATTATAGATGTGCAGGAAATGCGTGCTGCCTTATTGGCTGCTCGTGATGCTCGTGAAAAATTAAATAAAACTAAAGAGGACGTTAAGATTATTTGTCAATTTTCCTTCAGTGAAGACGGTCGTACTATCACCGGGACACCGCCGGAAGTGGCAGCTATTTTAATGGATGCCATGGGAGCCGATGTGGTAGGTATTAATTGTTCTTTAGGACCGGAACAGCTTATACCGTTAGTTGAACGCTTAGCTTCGGTTACTAACTTGCCGATTAGTGCTCAGCCAAATGCGGGTATGCCGATGCTGGTTGGTCGGGAAACGGTATTCCCTTTATCGCCGGAAGAAATGGGTTCTTATGTACCGGCCTTACTTGATGCAGGGGCAACCTATGTGGGTGCTTGTTGTGGCAGTACACCTTTACATATTAAAGCCATCGCTGAAGCGGCCGGTAATCATACACCTAAAGAACGACCTGAAATTGCACCGTTTACGGCCTTTACCAGTCGTACCGGTTTTGTTAAAGTGGGGCATACGGAAAAGCCGATTATTATCGGTGAACGTATTAATCCGACCGGTCGTAAAGTATTGGCCAAAGAAATTAAAGAGGGCAGCTTTGCCATGGTAAAACGTGATGCTTTGGCACAAGTGGCAGCCGGTGCGGCTGTATTGGATGTTAATATGGCGTGCCTGATGTAGATCCGGCGGCCATAATGAAACGGGCTATTATGGAACTCAGTATGCTCGTAGATGTGCCCCTTTCCATTGATACTATGGATGCGGCTGCGATGGAAGCGGGCTTAAAAATGTATCCCGGTCGTCCTTTGATTAACTCTGTAAATGCGGAACCGGAACAATTGGCCCAAGTATTGCCTTTAGCAAAACGCTATGGGGCCACCCTTTTATGTTTACCATTGGGCCGTGGTGATTTGCCGGCTACGGCGGAACAAAGAGTGGAATTGGCTAAAGAAATTGTACTTGCCGCCTATGAGAATGGTCTTCGTAGTCAGGATTTATTATTAGATCCGCTTGTATTAACTTTGGCAAGTGGTCAGGACAGTGCGGTACAAACACTTCGCACCTTGGCGATGTATAAAGAAACATTCGGCTTTCCAACGGTTATGGGCTTATCCAATGTGTCCTTTGGTTTGCCGCAACGACCATATTTAAACAGTCAATTTTTAACAATGGCTGTATCTCATGGTTTGACAGCACCAATTCTTAATCCTTTAAATGCGACTGTAAAAAAAGCCTTTGTGGCAGCACGAACATTACTCGGTTTTGATCCGGCCGCGGCTGAATTTATTGCCGATTACGGCTTGGACGAAGAAGGTACAGTTACAAGTTCTGCTTCTAAAAAAGTGGCCACGGTTTCTTTTAACAGTGATGATCCTTTAGAAAATATTCAGCATGCTGTTGAACAAGGGGAAAAAGAATTAGTTATTGAATTAGTAGAAAAGGCGTTGGCTGATGGTGTTGATCCTTTGAAAATAACAAAACATGCCTTGTCGGAAGCGATGAATGTGGTGGGGGAAAAATTCGGCGCCGGTAAAGTCTTTTTACCACAGGTAATGTTGGCTGCCGAAGCTATGCAAGGTGCTTTCCAAACCATTAAACGTGTGTTACCGGACTCCGGCGGCATAACTCGAGATACGGTTATAGTGGCGACCGTTAAAGGTGATATTCACGATTTAGGAAAAAATATCGTAGCAGCTTTACTCGAAAATAACGGTTACCGTGTAGTTGATTTGGGGAAAGACGTGGATCCGGAAGAAATTGTAGCGGCCGTTAAACGTGAAAATGCTACGGTCGTAGGGATTTGTTCACTTATGACAACAACGATGCCTATGATTGACGTGACGATTGAAGCTATTCGCGAAGCAGGTTTACCGGCTAAGGTTCTTGTGGCGGTGCCGTACTTACGCAGGAATATGCTGATAAGGCAGGGGCTGATTCGTATGCTAAAGATGGGATTACGGCCGTTAATATTGTTAAAAAACTGCTTGGAGACGACTGATAATTTCTTTACTTATTATCAGCTATCGTTAAATATGCCGAGGATAGTATGAGAATGCCCGGCATTATATTCGACTGGTAAAAAATACTTAATTATAAGAGAGAGTTGGGGATTTAGATGGTTACATCATTACGTGAAAAACATAAAGCCGGACAATTTACCATTACGGTTGAATTGGACCCGCCGAAAAGTGCTTCGGCAAATAAAACTTTTAAGGGAGCGGCACAACTTTTAGATAAAGTGGATGCTATTAATATTGCTGATTGCCCGATGGCCAAACTTCGCATGAGTCCGATTGCTTTGGCTCATTTAATTAAATATCGGGCACAGATTGATACCATATTCCATCTGACCTGTCGCGACAGAAATATTTTAGGCTTGCAGGCAGAACTCTTAGGGGCCGCTGCTTTGGGCGTTAATAATATTTTAACCTTAACCGGTGATGAACCTTCGAGAGGGGATCATCCTGATGCAAAACCTATTTTTGAAGTGGATTCTATGGGCTTGTTGAAAATAGCTCACACTTTAAATAGCGGTTTTGACTTGGCCGGTAATGAACTTGAAGTGCCAACAAATTTTTACATTGGCACAACCGGTAATCCGGGGGCTGATGACTTGGAAGAGGAAAAAGCTAAAATAATTCGCAAGGTAGAAGCGGGTGCTAATTTTATTCAGACGCAACCGATTTATGATTTAGAAAAGGCTAAACGTTTTATTGATATGGTAGCTCCTTTAGGAATTCCGGTTATGTTAGGGCTCATTCCTTTGAAAAGTTTTAAAATGGCCACATACCTTCATACGAAGGTGCCGGGAATTTCATTGACGGAAGATATATTAGACCGTATGGAAAAAGGCGGCAAAGAGGCAGGACTTGAAATCGCCTTGGAAACATTGCTGGCCATAAAGAAAGTAGCTCAAGGTGTTCATATTATGCCACTTAATGACATACAGACTGTTTTATATCTGATTGACCACGTGTAATAGAAATCCTTTGTTAAATTTACTAAACTTATTTTAATTGAATGACAAAAAACGATTCGTTATTAAGGTGACGAATCGTTTTTTTTTTCACGTGAAACAATGTGAATGATATTTAATGGCTCTTTGTCAAATTTTGGGGCGCTAAAGAGTCTATGCAACTTTGAGGAAGGACATGCGTACATAACTGTTGCGTCGTTCCTTTTCTTT
>ENA-OQIW01000038-OQIW01000038.1-human-gut-metagenome-genome-assembly--contig:-NODE-38-length-31046-cov-3.498302_pt1 | contig 31046 bp, 34 predicted proteins | sample MGYA00242586_ERZ504751 | MGnify/ENA primary metagenome ERZ504751 (study PRJEB26092, sample SAMD00036349) | human gut metagenome | host: Homo sapiens | study: EMG produced TPA metagenomics assembly of...
GAATATGAACGGGAGGAGAGTAACCGATAAAATAAAAAGTAGGATAGAAGAAATCAATGTTTTAGGGTAGAGCGTTGATGAAAGTATGACGATGAACAAGCCGCATTGGCGAGGACGGAAGTATGACATATAGCAATTTTTCTATTTAAACAGGTAAAATCGCTGAAACACTTGTCGGACACAAACACGGTCCAATGTTTTGGCAACCCGAAAAAATAAAAATACGGAACAGATTTCTGTTCCGTAAAAATTATTTAAAGAATATCCAACCTTCAACCTTGTCGCCGTCAACCATAAAAGCTTTTTCTGCAATCTCCGCAAGCGGCGAATCACTGTAACTGTCCGAATAAAAATTGTCAATTTTTCCGTCAGGAAAAGCCTCATAAAATCGCTTTACCTTTTCCTTGCCGTGACAGTTTACACCCGAATATTTTCCGCTGTGCATATCTACCTTTGACGCCATAAGGTTTTTTATTTTGAGCCTTTTGCAAACGGGTTTCAGCAAAAATTCGGGCGATGCCGAAATAATTACATCATCATCTTTCTTTTGTTCAAGGTAAAACGGTTTTATATTTCCTATGTATTCCTTCCAGAAATCATTTACATCCTTTTCAGTATCGCAATAGGTAAGAAATCTGTACATTTTTTCTTTAAAATCAGTTTTTGTACCTTTTTTGAATACATAGAATTTTAAAAATGCTCCAAAAGCGATGGGGCAAGAGTGAGTATTTTTTTATGCCTTTTAAGGCAGAATAAATAGAAGTCGGCTGTTGAGTCCCCATAGTAAATCGTTTTGTCAAAATCGTAAACATTCATAATATGCAAATTCCTTTTTAGTTTTGCAAATAATTTTTGACATTCAATTCTTAACAGAAGAGAACATCTGCACTATGATTATAATATGAGAAGAAAATTTTTTGCAACATTTCCCGTTAATAAGCTCATTTTGGCTGATTATCCAAAGAATATACCGTTATTCTGTTGCTTTTAACTCTGTTTTGTTGTACAATATACTATGTATCATTGTATAAAGGAGAAAATCCGTGTTTGGTTATTTGCAGATTCAAAAGAGCGAACTGCTTGTTCGTGAATCCGAAGCTTATAAGGCTGTGTATTGCGGTCTTTGCAGGCAAATGGGTAAGGATTACTCCGTGTTTACAAGATTTACGCTAAGCTATGACTGCACATTTTATGCAATGCTTTTAATGTCGCTTAACCGTTCATGCAAAGGCTTTAAAGACGGCAGATGCACCTGTAATCCTCTTAAAAAATGCAAGTTTGCAACAGATTCGGGTGACGCATACAGAAAGGCTGCCGCATTTTCAATGATATCGGTTTATTATAAAATCATTGATGATATTCAGGACAGCGGATTTTTTAAAAAGCTGTTGTGCAGAATCATAAAGCTTCTTTCTCATCAGAGAAAAGGCGGCAGATAAGTATCCGATATGGACAAAGCGGTTTCTAATATGATGAAGATGCAGTATGACGCTGAACATTCGGAAAAGCCGTCTGTAGATATGTCGGCTCATCCAACGGCATTAATGCTCGCTGCTGTATTGTCGGCTGAGGCTCATGATGAAATTCAAAAACGAGTTCTCTATGAATTCGGCTATCATATCGGCAGGTGGATTTATCTTGTCGATGCCGCAGATGATATAGAAAAAGATATCAAATCAAACGGATTTAATCCGTTTGTAAACAAGAAAACAGGTGAGGTAAAATCATCGGATTTTATAAAAGCGGTGCTGAATCAGTCACTTGCAAGGGCATATGATGCCTATAATCTTTTGAACTTTACCGATTTTAAGGGAATTTTAGATAATATGATGCTTTTGGGATTTCCTGCATCACAAAACAGAGTAACAAGCAAACTTGATACGGAGGTCAATAATGAATAATCCTTATGAGGTTCTCGGTGTGTCTGAAACAGCTACCGATGAAGAAGTAAAAGCAGCGTACAGAAACCTTGCTAAAAAATATCATCCCGATAACTACACCGACAGCCCTCTTGCGGATGTTGCGGAGCAGAAAATGAAGGAGATTAATGAGGCATACGATATGATTAATCAGATGCGTCAGAAGGGTAAGGGTACAGGCTCAACAGGCAGTTCGTCATATAACGCAAATTCTTCAAGCTCACAGTTCTACAATGTAAGAATTTACATTCAGAGAGGACTTCTTGATCAGGCTGATCAGATTCTTGAAAACACAGCACAGTCAATGAGAACCGCCGAATGGCATTATCTCAAGGGCATGATTGCATACCGCAGAGGTTGGTCTGAACAGGCTTTTTCATATTTCACAACTGCGTGCAATATGGACCCTAACAACACGGAATACCGAGCCGCTCTTAACAATATGCAGAACCAGAGAGCATATAACTACGGCGGTTATACTCAAACAAATCCTAACGCAACAGGTTCATCCTTCTGCGATATTTGTGCAGGAATGATGTGTGCAAACTGCTTGTGTGATTGTTGCAGAATGGGATGTTAATATGAAGAAAAACGGTATCAAAAAGGGGACAATGCGTATTGCGGTTTGCGGAATTATTGCGGCGCTCTCACTCGTTTTTATGATGATGACATCTCTCGTTCCAATCGGAACATACGCTTTGCCCTGTCTTGCAGGAATTCTCATTTCCTGCATAGTTGTTGAATACGGTTATGGATGGGCAATCGGTGTGTTTTGTGTAACTGCCGTGCTTTCAACGCTCCTTGCCGGCGATAAAGAGGCTGTTATATATTTCATTGCACTTTTCGGCTATTATCCGATTTTAAAGGGCGCTTTTGAATTTAAAATCAAAAACAGGGCAGTTCAATACATACTCAAGTTTGCGGTATTTAATGTTGCCGCCATCGGTTCGTTTTTTATCGCAACATGGCTGTTGTCAATTCCGACAGATGAATTTACCGTTTTCAGTTTTTATGTTCCGTGGGCATTTTTGATTGCCGGAAATATTTTCTTTTTGCTCTATGATTATGCAATTACCGTATTTGTTATGCAGTATGTTCGCAGATTAAGAGGAAAAATATTCGGTAATTTTCACAAGTAATTATAATTCAAAGAAGTTTTGAGAAGGTGGACTTAAATGAAAAAGCAAAAATTGTTTGTTCGCATAGTCTGCATAGTCCTTGTGGTTCTTATGGCAGTATCGGTAGGTGCTGTCGCAATAACTGCATTTTCGGCTAATGCGGCTCAATCAACCGAGGAGGTTTCCGCAAGCGTATCAGCAGGCGCATCAGGCTATATAAATGCGTCGTATGTAAATCTGAGAAGCGGTGCAGGCACGAATTATTCGGTTATAACCTGTATGGCAAAGAACACAAAATTTACTTTTGTTGACGGAAAGCTCTATAACTCAAAGTGGTACAAAATCAAGCTTAAATCAAATTCAAAGACAGGCTATGTTACAAAGGAATATGTTGCCGTAAGTTCTTCGACAACGGCATCAAGCGTAACAGGTTATGTTTCTGACGATTATGTAAATCTCAGAAGCGGAGCAGGCACAAATTATTCTGTTGTTGGTTGCCTGAGAAAGAACACTAAGCTTACTTTTGTAAGCACTTCACTCTACAACTCCGCCTGGTATAAGGTTAAGGTTACTTCAACTGCTAAAATAGGTTACATAAAGAAAGACTATGTAAAAATGAACAGTTCAACCCAACCTACAACAAAGGCAACACAACCTACAACAAAGGCAACCAAACCTGTAACTCAGCCGACTGCGTCAGCGTCAACCGTAAGCGGTTATATAACAGACGATTATGTAAATCTCAGAAGCGGTGCCGGTACAAGCTATTCTGTTGTTGATTGTATGAGAGTAAATACAAAGGTTACTTTTGTAAGCACAAAGCTTTATAACAATGATTGGTATAATATTAAGCTTACATCAAATTCAAAAACAGGCTATGTAAAGAAAGACTATGTTAAGATGAACAGTCAGACACAGCCTACAACGACTCGGCCTACAACCGCAAAACCGTCAACAGGTTCATCTGTTAAGCTTTCCGTATCAACAAATCAATTTTCACAGGCAACAGATTTGCAATCACAGCAACAGCGTCCGGAAGTGTTTCATGGTCAAGCTCAAATACAGGCGTTGCAACCGTTGACTCTCGAGGTATTGTAACAGCCAAGAAAGCAGGCTCTGCAACAATTACTGCGAAAAGCGGTTCGCATTCTGCAACCTGCAAAATTACCGTAAAATCCGGCTCATCGGTAAATATATCCAACAGCAATGTAAATCTTCCGTGGCAGAAGTCAATGCTTTTGAAATCAAGAACAAGCGGTGTCACATGGTCAAGTTCAAATACGAAAATCGCAACAGTTAAGAACGGTGTAGTTGACACGGTAGGCAAGGGCTACGTAACAATCACTGCCTCAACATCATACGGTGCGGCAACCTGTCTTATCCATGTTATGCCGAGGGAAAGCGTGCGTTTCTGCTATGCGTCACCAAACTCCGCTCCGCTTAATTCAAATGTAAGCTTTAAGGCTATTACCGACACAGGCAGGGTAGGCGTGTATTTTGTAGTTACAAACGGTTCAACCTCTTATAAGGTAACCGCAACAAGCAAGGTTAAAGACGGTAACTCCTATATCTGGACAGGTACACAAAAGCTTTCAAAATCAGGCAAATGGTCTGTAAAAGCATATTCTAAATTTAAAACCGAATCAAAGTATTACACCACGGCAGGCGGCGGTGAGGGCGAGGTGTTTGTAACCTCAACAACCAATAAAACCACCACAGCCTGTGCTGAGCGCAGAGCGAGTGACGAGGTAATCAAGCTTATTGCAAACTATGAGGGATTTCTCTCGAAAGTCACAGCAGACAGCATTACAACCGATCCTACACTCGGTTACGGTAAGGTTGTAATTTCAGGCGAACAGTTCTACAACAACATAACTTCAAATCAGGCATATGCTTATCTTTGCCAGACCGTGAACAAGGGCGGATATACCACCACAACAAATTCCTACCTTGTAAATAACGGTATAAAGTTCAATCAGCGACAGTTTGACGCACTTGTGTGCTTTGCATACAATGTAGCAGCGGTGTGTTCTACAATGATTCCGAACTTCAGTCTGTTCTCTTGAACACAGGTTCAAGTGGTACTATCAAAGCAGGCGCTTCGGGTACGGTTACAGGTTCAGATGTAAACCTCAGAAGAGGTGCAGGAACTAACTACTCCGTTGTTACCCGTATGAACTACGGAACAAAACTTAAATTTGTTGACGGCAAGCGTTATAACACAAACTGGTATAAAGTTAAGCTTTCAAACGGCACAACAGGATATATCCACAAGGACTATGTTTCTGCTTCGGGCGGTTCAAGAGATTTGAATAATGTCAATAAGCAGAACCTCATTGATGCACTTTTGCAGTATCACCATGCGGCAGGTTCTTGCTATTGGGGACTTTTGTACAGAAGAGTTGACGAGGCGGAAATCTTCCTCTACGGCGATTATGACCGTGACGGTCAGCACAATTATCACCACTTCCATTTCTCATGTTACTCAAACCCGAGTTTCGGTATCTGATATTAATTTTTGCAAAGAAGGTCTTAAAATGAAAAAAATAGGTTTCATAGGCGCAGGCAATATGGCAACAGCCATTATAAAAGGTCTTATGGCACAAAACGACGGCAAGGCTGATTTTATCAATGTTTTTGATGTAAGCGAAGAAAAGTGTGCCGCTATGAAAAATATGGGTGCAAATGTAATGACATCTGCCGATGAAATTGCAAAGAACAGCTCAATTGTTGTTCTTGCAGTCAAGCCGCAGAATTATCCCGAAGTTCTTGAGTCCCTCAAAAACAGCATTACAACAGCCAAAACCGTAGTATCAATTGCCGCAGGCATATCTATTGCATATGTAAGAAAAGGTCTTGAGTGTGACTGCCTGTTGTAAGGGTTATGCCTAATACGCCTCTCTTGCTCAAAAAGGGTGCAACAGCCCTTTGTCCGTCTGAGAATATCAGCGATGATGACAAAACAATCGTTTACAATATGTTTGCAGGCAGCGGTGTTTGCGAATATATTGAAGAAAGCCATATGAATGAAATAATTGCGGTAAACGGCAGCAGCCCCGCTTATATTTATCTTTTTGCAAAGGCTATGGCTGATTACGCAAAGAATTGCGGAATCGAATATGACAAGGCCATGAACCTTGTCTGTGCAACTCTTGAGGGTTCGGCAGCAATGCTCCGTGACAGCGGTGAGCCTGTTGAAACACTCATAGACAGGGTTTGCTCAAAGGGAGGCACAACAATTGCCGCTATGGATAAGCTTAAAGAACACGGCTTCTATGAGGCTGTTCTTGACGGCATGGACGCTTGTACAAAGAGGGCAGAGGAGCTTGGCAAATAATTTTGCCTTAACATAAAATGAATACATTCCTCATATATTTTAACGGACAACCAATGAGAGGAATGTATTTTATGAAAAGCATTGTATTTTCTTTTAAAAAGCGTTATCTTTTTCGCAGATCAAAGGGGATTTCACCGTCTGATGTCAGATTTTTTATAAGGCGATATTCCGTGGTGCTTATCTTTGTTTCGGCTTTTCTTACCGGACTTGTTTTCGGTTCAATTTATGCATCCAAAGCCGATAAGCAAATGCTTGATTCCCTTGATTTTCTGTTTACTACAAATCTTGATGCAAGGCTCGGTCAGAATGCCGTCAGCACATTTTGTGCCTGCTTTGCATCTGATTTTATATTTCTCACGGTTGTATTCCTCTTGGGACTTGCACCGTGGGGAATACCGTTTTTGCCGTTTGTTTCAGCATTTAAAGGCTTTGGAACAGGACTTACTGCGGCATATCTTATTATTACATATTCACTTAAAGGAGCAGGTTTTTATCTGCTTGTTGTGTTGCCGGGAACATTTTTGTTTTGTCTGGCACTCGTAAAGCTGTCGGCATATGCTTTTGAAATTTCAAAACAGATGTTTTTCAGCTTAATCGGTCATTCTCATCAAACAAATTCTTTGAAAAATGAGGTGATTGATTTTTGTTCCCGATCTGTTTCGGCACTCATAATGACCTTTTGTTCAACCTTGCTGGACACGGCTTTGTGGTGCTTGTTTTCGGGAGCGTTCAATTTTTAATTTTGGAGGGCGCTATGGCATCGGAAAAGAACGCTGTAGCATTGACAGGATTTTTCTCGTCATTGTTTCACAATTTACCACGACTTTTGCTAACGAATGTGCTTTTTGCATTGCCGTTTGCCGTAATATTCGGAATTTTCTTTTTGATTAATACCTTACGGGTCTTAATTCAATGTTTATATATTTTCTTACGATAATTCCGCTTTTTCCGTTTTATGCCGGCGTAACTCAGGTTACTTCCCATATGGTAAGGGGAGAGGAAAATGTTGATGTTTTCTCAAATTTCATCGGCGGAATAAAGGAAAATCTGCTCAGATTTCTCATACACGGCGTTGTGATGTATGCCGCTGTTTTTATCAGCTACTACTCAATTGTTCTTTATCTCGGACTCGGTTCAAAGAACGGAATGTTTTATGTTCCGCTTGTTATTTGTATTTTAATTGCAATTTTCTTTCTGTTTATGTTCTTCTATGTTCCGCCTATGACGGTTACTTTTGATATCAAGATGAAGGATATTTACAAAAACAGCGCACTTATGACAATCGGTGAGCTTAAACACAATCTGTTTGCAGTTTTCGGAATTCTTATTTTATTTCTCGTTTGTGCAACAGTGCTTATGTGCAGTTTTACTCCGGTACTGCTCATCATTTTCACAATTGTTCTTGCATTGTTCATTGTTCCGTCAATTTTATCTTTTATAATCAATTCTGCAGTTTATAAGAATATGTATTCAATGATTGTTGATAAGGATTCAAAGAGCAAAACAATTGATAAGAAAATGGAGAACAGACGCAAAGGTCAGTTCCATGATGATGAAGAGCCTGTTGTAGAAGATTATTCGGATCTTGAAATTGATGAATCGGCTGACGGTGATGAATTTATTTTCTATAACGGAAAAATGATGAAAAGAAGTTATCTTTTAAAGCTTAAAAAAGAGGCTGAAGAAAGGAAGAACGCAAAATGAGCGGTAAACACGCAGTTAAAAGTTCAAAAAAATCATTGATAATAATTATTTGTGTTGTTGTACTTGTTGCAGTAATTGCAGGTGCGGTTATCCTGTTTATGAATCTTTCGGGTAAAAATAATAATTTGGCAACAACAGTACCGACTGCGGCTGCTTCAACAACCATCGGTAATACAAACTCAACACAGAATGTTTCCGACTCTGTATCCGAAACCACACAGCCTGCAACCAAATCGGGTGAAGCTTCACAAGAGCCGACAGAACAGGGATACACAGCCGAAACATCTTCAAATGACAGTGAAATTGTTGTTCCGACAATCAGCGGAGAGAAGCAAAAGCCAAAATTCAGTGCAACTCTTATTCCGTACTATGCAAAAGACGAAAATTCTTCTGAAGAATATTCTTTGAGAGATCTTTTCGGTTCTGCTTATTCAGGCGGCGGATTTACTTTTAATGAGGACGGAACATTCATTGACGGAATCACAAGTGCCTCGGCAAATTCGGGTGCGTACATAGTTGAGGGCGACTCCGTTGTAATAACATATTCCAACGATAAAAATGTTATTGCTGCCGTAACCAAATGGAACGGTGATGTTCCTGCTGAAATTACCGTAAACTACGGCGGAATTATTGTATCCTTTAAGTAAAATATCGGTGATTAAATGAGTAAAAAATCTGTTAAAAAGCCTGACTATGCAAAATTTGAGGCTAACAGGGCTGTAAAAAAGAAGAATAAGAAAAAGAAAACAACAGCAATCGTTTCATCGGTTATTGCCGCCTGCGTATTTATCATTGCGGCAATCGTTGCCGTTAATGTGCTTTCACCGTCAGTAACCGCCGAGCTTACCTCGTCTGCATGGGTTCCCGAAGGTGCTAAGAATGCGAGCGGTGATGAGGTTGAAATGAGTGAGGTTTACAACACAAATTACAGTGCTTATCAGGGTTCTATGTCATTTTCCGATGACGGCACTTTTACTTTATGGCTTTCGCCGGGAAGTCCGGATGACGGAACTCACAGCGGAAAATATACCGTGTCAGCTTCGGACAAAGTCAATTTGTCATTTGATGACGGAACAAATACTTCCGCCATACTCACACAAAAGAACGGTAAAATTTCGTCTGTTGTGCTTAAATATAACGACTATGAAATCACATTTGTAAAACAGTGAATACTTAAAAAAACAAAAGATATACGGTAAAATTTTCTGCCGTATATCTTTTTTATTTTTCTATATTCCGTCAAACAGACTTAGCTGTTCGGTTTTGCTTTCAAACTTATGCAAATACGAAAACACATTTTCAACTCCGAACATAATTCCGTGATTTCTGCAAACTTCTGAAATCCTGTTCATCAGAACATTATTGTTACTGCTCATAAGCTGATATGAATTTCCGTATGTATAAATGTATCGTTCTTTCATATTCGGAAAGTGTTTGTCAAGCCGGCTGTAAAAATATTCTCTGTCACCGTCACGCAGAGTAAGACCTATGCCAAAGCATATTATTCCACGAACCTTTGCGTCAATGCAATACTTTAAAAGTCCGTCGATATTTTCTTTTGTATCATTTATAAACGGTAAAAACGGAGAAAGCCACACAACACACGGTATACCGTTTTCGTGAAATGCCTTTAGCGTTTCAAATCTTTCTTTAGTAACGGAAACATTCGGTTCAATTATTCTGCAAAGGCTTTCGTCTGCCGTTGTAAGCGTCATCTGTAACACAGCCTTGCTTTATCGTTTATTTTCGTAAACAGGTCAATATCTCTCATAACAGATGCCGACTTTGTCTGTACAGTTACACCAAATCCGTAGCGGTTGATTATTTCAAGACATCTTCGTGTCAGTTTCAGTTCTTTTTCAAGGGGAATGTACGGATCGCTCATCGCACCCGTACCAATCATACATTTTCTGCGTTTCCTTTTTAAAGCGTTTTCAAGCAATTCCGGGGCATTTTCTTTCACCTCAATATCTTCAAATCGGTGATTCATCTGATAGCATTTACTGCGTGCGTCACAATAAATGCATCCGTGTTGACATCCTCTGTAAATGTTCATGCCGTTTGCGGCAGATAAAATTCCCTTTGCTTTGACCTTATGCATATTAATCCTCCGCTTATTGTTTGGCATCGACAAACCACCTGTTTTCCTCCAAAAACAGATATCGTTCTTTGCCGAGGATATGGCAGGTGTAGCGTATTCCCGCACCGCCTGCTTTGAGAGACGCCGCATACCGCACATCGGAAATTTTGTCAATGCGGTATCTCCTTCCGTCATCCCACACAATATATTCGGGGATAAGATCTCCGTCACAATCAAATGTGGCAGTAACTTTAACATACTTTTTCATAGCTTGTTACCTCCATTAAAATCAGAGAAACATCTTTAATTTTTCGCCTAAGATGCATCGTTATCATAAATATCCGACAGGATGAATTGTATGATCCTCCTTTGGGTTAAAATCCGAAAGCTCCTTGTCATCGAGCAAAACGGCAGGGCGAACAGCATAATTGCCGAATCGCTTTTTTAATCTGTCAAGTGTTTTGTCAAGCTGTTCGTTCTGAATAAGTCGCTTTTCATCACGCAAAAGGCTCATCTGATGCGGCTGATCATCGTGAATAAAATCCGTAACGCTTACCCCGATACTTCTCAGCGGCTTTTCCATTTTATAGCTTTTTTTGAAAAGCTCAATAGCCGTATTTGTTATATCCTTTGTAAGATTTGTGTGGATTTCCGTTGTGTGCTGTCGGTTAAATGACATCAGCTCGTTGTCACGAATCGTAATGCAAACCGTTTTTGCCATAAATCCCTGTTCACGCATTCTTCTGCAAACGCTGTCACACAAAACGAATATAACCTGTTTTACATCGTTAAAGGTTACCATATCTTTCGGAGTTGTGGTTGAGTTACCGATTGACTTCACCTCGCTGTTTTCGTTCATATGGGCAACAGGGGAAGAGTCGTATCCGTTTGCAAAGCCGTAAATTAGGTCACCCCATTTTCCAAGATATGACCGCAGCAGCGTAACATCGGCAGTTGCTATATCTCCAATCGTATAAATGCCGATAGATTCAAGCTTTCTGCCCGTTGCTCTGCCAACATACAAAAGGTCTTTTGCAGGACAGTTCCACACAATATCTCTGTAATTTTCTCGTGTGATTTCCGTTATAGCGTCAGGCTTTTTATAGTCACTTCCGAATTTGGCAAAAATTTTATTAAAGCTGACTCCGATGCTTACGGTTATTCCGAGCTCCTGTTTTATACGGCGATTAATTTCGAGTGCAATCTCTTTGCCGTTCATATTCTTATTGTCGGTAACATCAAGCCATGCTTCGTCAAGTCCGAACGGCTCGATTTTGTCGGTGTATTCGCTGTAAATTCTCCTCGCCATTTTTGAAAATCGCTTGTACAAATCAAAGTGTGGAGGAACGGTTATGAGGTCGGGACATTTCTGCTTTGCCTGCCAGATTGCCTCGCCTGTTTTTATATTATACTTCTTCGCAATCTCATTTTTAGCAAGAATAATTCCGTGCCGATTTTCCGCATCACCGCTCACGGCAACAGGTTTGTTTCTGATTTCGGGATGATGCAAACACTCAACGCTCGCATAAAATCCGTTACAGTCGCTGTGAAGAATAACCCTGTCCTTTTTATATTTGCTTTTGTCAACGGCACAATTAATATTCACAACGCATCACCTCGAACATTTGTTTTTATTCAATTATAGAACACTTGTTCTATAAAGTCAAGCGTAATTTTGTCGCTTGCGGCAAAAGAATTGTTGTACAATTTTGCTTGATTAAATAAAATTTTTAATGCTCTATAATTTCTTCTTGTAATTATTGACAAATATTGTTGAAAGTGATACTATGAGAATCAAATAAGATATCTCTATCTTATTTGATGTAATAAATTTATAACGAATTTATTGTATGGTCGTGAGTTTATTTTTTGCTTTTTTGAAAGGAGAATTGTTATGAGTATTAAAAAAATAAGTGCTTTATTACTTGCTGTATTATTAATTGCAAGCACCGCCGTTTTTTCTGTTTCAGCGGTGTCACGCAGTTATTCGTATATTTATAATTATGCGTTAAAAGTAAAGATGGATATTTCATCTACCGGTAAAAAGCCGTATGCATATTACTATTATGACCATAGTTATAAGTTGGCGGAAGAAATTTTATCTTTATCGGAAGAAACGGAAAGTATAGAATTACAAAATAAATATGATGAATTAAAGGATTTTTATGAGAATCCGTGGATAAGCCAAGTGGTGCCGGCTATACTTGCTATTATGCTGTTAATGAGAAAAACGATAATAACTGGTACTCTGACGAAATTTGGAATACATTTGTTGAAAAAAGAGAAAAGCTTTTTAATGCCCTTAGTGTTAACAATCCGAATTTTGAACTTAAAGAGTATGGCGAGGGAATTTTAGATAAAGATTATACTATTAAACAACAGAAATACATAAGTGAATGTTTCTATGAATTATTGGAAGTTTTTAATACAATGACCTGTCAGAATATTGTTCTCGGTGATGTTAACGGTGACGGAGTTGTTAATGTATTAGATGTTACGCTTGTTCAAAAATATATAGTAGGTGTGGTTGATTTTAACTGTGCACAGAAGTTGAGAGCAAGAGTGAATTGGAATGCCTTTCCCATAACTGTCAAAGAGAGCACTACCATACAAAAATATATTGTCGGTTATACAGATGTATATTTCTATACCGGTGGAATCGTTGAAAATGAAAGCGATTTTGCAACATCTTTGGATAACTGGGAGATTTGTTCTCAGTGGTAATTAAAGTTATATCAAAAAAGACTTCGTACTCTGTTGCGAAGTCTTTTTCTGTTTTAACATAACATTACGATTGATTACAGCTGTGTAACTGACATTTACAAAAACGAGATATTGTGGTAGAATTTACAATGTTGAATTATGTAAAACTGTCGGATATTACAGATGTTTGTCCGAAAGCTATTTTGTATCGGAGGTTTTATTGATGGAAGCTTACAAAAAGGAATTCATTGAATTTATGGTTGATTGTCAGGTCCTCAAATTTGGCGATTTTGTTACAAAGAGCGGAAGAAAAACTCCTTTCTTCGTAAACACAGGTTTCTACAGAACAGGTGCTCAGCTCCGCCGTCTCGGTCAGTATTATGCAGAGGCTGTCAACAACAAGTTCGGTCTTGATTTTGATGTTCTTTTCGGACCTGCATACAAGGGCATTCCGCTTTCTGTTGCCGCAACTATCGCAATCAGCGAAAAATACGGTCAGGATATCCGTTATTGCTCAAACAGAAAAGAAGTTAAGGATCACGGCGACAAGGGCATTCTTCTCGGCAGTCCTATCAATGACGGTGACAGGGTTGTTATCATCGAAGATGTTACAACAGCAGGCACTTCAATTGAAGAAACTCTCCCGATTATCAAGGCTCAGGGCGATGTAAACCCAATCGGTCTTGTTGTTTCCGTTGACCGTATGGAGCGTGGCAAGGTACAAAGAGCGCACTTTCCGAGATTGAAGAAAAGTACGGCCTTAAAACAACTGCAATCGTAACAATGGCAGAGGTTGTTGAACACCTTTACAACAAGGAATACAAGGGCAAGGTTATTATTGACGACAAGCTCAAAGCCGCTATTGACGCTTACTATGAGCAGTACGGCGTAAAGGAATAACAGCTTTTAATTATTAATATTAATCAGTCGGGGCGGTTTTATCCGCCCCCAAAGTTTGAAAAAACTTATTTTGCGGTGGGGATAATATGGCACGGACAACCGATAACGAACACAGCGGTCATCGTGAAAGAATGCGTAAAAAGTTCATAGAAAACGGATTTGATGTGTTTGAAACGCACGAGGCTCTTGAAATGTTCCTTTACTATGCTATTCCGAGAAAGGACACAAATCCTCTTGCACACCGTCTGCTTGACCGTTATATCACTGTCGGCGGAGTGTGTGACGCTCCGATTGACGAGCTTATGAAGGAATTCGGTCTGTCTGAAAATGCCGCCGCATTGCTCAAAATGTTGCCCGAAATGGCAAGGCTTTATACCGAATCAAAGATGTCACATGATAATATCATTGACTATGAAAATCTCGGTAAAATATTTAAAGCAAAATTTATCGGTCGAACAAACGAATGTGTCGCTCTCATGCTCGGTGATGCAAAGGGCAAGATGATTTATTTTGATATAATTTCAAAAGGTTCACTCAATTCATCCGATATGCCCGTCAGAAAAATTGTTGATTTGTCACTTCGTCACAATGCCAAAACTGCGTTTATAGCACATAATCATCCCAGTGGAACGGCTCTGCCTTCGGGAAGCGACCTTGACACAACAATAGTTTTGAAGAGTACGCTTGCAACTGTCGGAGTTGAGCTTATCGACCATTTTATAATAACCGATGATGATTATGTTTCTCTCCGTGAAAGCAGGCTTGCGGGGAACATCTTCTATTATGAAAAGTAATAATGTTCTTTAAAAGAAACATTTGACAATTTAAAACATCTGTTCTATAATTAAAATCGAAATTTTGTTCGGATATGTATTCTGTTACAGGACTTTTGTAATAAAGAGCCTTGTAACAGGAAACATAATAAAAAAATCCGCATTTGGAATGTGATGTGTATTATGGAATTTAAACTTCATTCAAAATATCAGCCGACAGGCGACCAGCCGCAGACAATCGAAAAGCTTGTAAACAGTATAAATGCAGGCAACCGTGAACAGACGCTCCTCGGTGTAACGGGTTCGGGTAAAACTTTTACAATGGCAAATGTTATTCAGAAGGTTCAAAGACCGACACTTGTGCTTGCACACAATAAAACTCTTGCGGCTCAGCTTTGCAGTGAGTTCAAAGAGTTCTTTCCGGAAAATGCGGTTGAATATTTTGTGTCATACTACGATTACTATCAGCCTGAGGCATATGTTGCACAGACGGATACTTATATTGAAAAAGACAGTTCAATCAATGACGAGATTGATAAACTCCGCCACAGCGCAACGCTTGCACTTTCCGAAAGACGAGATGTAATTATTGTTGCCTCGGTTTCTTGCATATACAGCCTGGGCGATCCTATTGACTACCGTAATATGGTAATCTCACTTCGTCCCGGAATGGAAAAGTCCCGTGATGAGCTTGTAAAAAAGCTTGTTGAACTGCAGTATGAACGCAATGATGTAAGCTTTACCCGTAATAAATTCAGGGTTCGTGGTGATGTGGTTGAAATTTTCCCTGCCGCATCAAACGATTCTATAATCCGTGTCGAATTTTTCGGAGATGAAATTGACAGAATTTCCGAAATCAATCCGCTTACGGGCGAACTCAAAGCGATTCTGAAACATGCTGCAATCTATCCTGCGTCGCACTACATTGTGTCTGGAGATAAGATGAAAAGGCTCTTGCGGAAATTGACAGGGAGCTTGAGGAAAGACTTGCATATTTTCGTGAAAACGGAAAGCTCCTTGAGGCACAACGACTTGAACAGCGTACAAGGTACGATATGGAAATGTTGCAGGAAATCGGATTTTGTACGGGTATCGAGAACTATTCAAGAATAATGTCGGGCAGAGCGCCGGGCTCATCGCCGTACACGCTTTTAAGCTATTTCCCCGATGATTTTCTGCTCTTTGTCGATGAGTCCCATGTAACGCTCCCACAGGTACGAGGAATGTTTGCGGGTGACTATGCAAGAAAAAAGAGCCTTATTGACTACGGTTTCAGACTTCCGTCTGCACTTGATAACCGTCCGCTCAACTTTGACGAATTCTATTCAAAAATAAATCAGGCTGTTTATGTAAGCGCAACACCGGGCGATTTTGAGCTTGAAAAATCGGCTGTTGTTGCAGAGCAGATTATCAGACCTACAGGACTTCTTGATCCTGAAATTTCGGTAAGACCTACCGAAGGTCAGCTTGACGACCTTGTGTCCGAAATCAATATCCGTACAGCCAAAAATCAAAGAACCCTTGTCACAACCCTTACCAAGAAAATGGCGGAAGACCTTACCGCATATCTTGAAAAGCTGGGTATCAGGGTTCGTTATATGCACCATGACATTGATACCGTTGAAAGAATGGAGATTGTCCGTGATTTAAGACTCGGAGAATTTGATGTTCTTGTCGGAATCAACCTTCTGCGTGAAGGACTTGATATTCCCGAGGTTTCTCTTGTTGCCGTACTTGACGCCGACAAAGAGGGATTTCTCCGTTCAACCCGTTCGCTTATTCAGATTGCCGGCAGAGCCGCACGAAACAGCAGGTACGGTTATTATGTATGCCGACAGCGTAACACCGTCAATGAAGGTTGCAATAACCGAAACACAGCGCCGCCGTGAAATTCAGAATAAATATAATGTTGAACACGGCATCGTCCCAAAGACTATTGTCAAAAAGGTCAGCGATATACTTGAAATTTCTACTCACGATACAGTGAATTTAAAAATACAAAAAGCTTTCAAAGGCACAAAAACAACAGTTGATAGAAAAACTGACAAAGGAAATGAAAGCTGCCGCAAAGTTGCTTGAATTTGAACACGCCGCATATCTGCGTGACAAAATCAAAAAACTGCGTGGTGAAAAATGATAAAGGAAGAGTAAAATGCCAAGAAAGAAAACCACCGATTATGATAATACCAGTATCACAACGCTAAAGGGTGCCGACCGTGTCCGCAAGCGTCCTGCCGTAATTTTCGGTTCGGACGGTATTGACGGCTGTCAGCACTCCGTGTTTGAGATTCTTTCAAACTCAATAGACGAGGCGAGAGAGGGTTACGGTAAAAAAATCACAGTTACACGCTATTCCGACGGCTCAATTGAGGTTGAAGATCACGGCAGAGGAATTCCCGTTGACTACAACGAAAACGAAAAGCGCTACAACTGGGAACTGGTTTTCTGCGAACTCTATGCCGGCGGTAAGTATAATAACAACGAGGGTGAAAGCTACGAATTTTCCCTTGGTATGAACGGCCTCGGTCTTTGTTCAACCCAGTACAGCTCCGAGTATATGGATGTTGATATCCGCCGTGACGGCTACCGATACACTCTCCGTTTTGAAAAAGGCGAGATTGTCGGCAAGCTCAAAAAAGAGCCGTACAGCAAAAAGGATACGGGTACAAAAATTCATTGGAAACCCGACCTCGAAGTCTTTACGGATATCGACATTCAGCCCGAATATTTTCTTGACATAATGAAAAGACAGGCTATTGTCAACGCAGGAATTGAATTTGTTTTCCGCAATCAAAACGGCAAAAGCTTTGATACAACAAGCTATAACTATGTAAACGGTATTGTTGACCATGTTGCCGAGGTAGTCGGTGAAAACGGACTCAGCTCAATTCAGCATTGGGAAACCGAGGTTAAAACCCGTGACCGTGACGATAAGCCCGAATATAAGTGCAAAATGGATATCTCGGTTGCATTTTCAAATAAAGTGCATCTCACCGAATACTACCACAACTCGAGTTGGCTTGAACACGGCGGCGCTCCCGATAAGGCGGTGCGGAATGCCTTCGTTTACCAGATTGACAGCTACTTAAAACAGAATAATAAATATAACAAAACCGAAAGCAAAATCAAGTATGACGATGTTGAGGACAGCCTTGTGTGCGTTATTTCGTCTTTTTCAAGTGTTTCATCATATGAAACCAGACCAAAAAGGCGGTTACAAACAAGGGTATTCAGGACGCTATGACTGCATTTCTCCGTCAAAGTCTTGAAGTCTATTTTATTGAAAATCCGCTTGAGGCAGAAAAAATCTGCGAACAGGTGCTTATCAATAAGCGCAGCCGTGAAAATGCTGAGAAAACACGACTTAACATAAAGAAAAAGCTTTCGGGCAATCTTGACATAACAAACCGTGTTGCAAAATTTGTCGATTGCAGAAGTAAAGACACGGAACAGCGTGAACTGTTCATAGTAGAGGGTGACTCTGCTCTCGGTGCCTGTAAACAGGCAAGAAACCCCGATTTTCAGGCAATTATGCCAATCAGAGGTAAAATACTTAACTGTCTGAAAGCCGACTACGATAAGATTTTTAAGAGCGAAATCATTACCGATTTGCTCAAGGTTCTCGGTTGCGGTGTTGAGGTTAAGTCAAAAGCAAACAAGAATCTTTCAAGCTTTGATATGAACGCACTTCGCTGGAGCAAAATTATTCTCTGCACCGATGCCGATGTTGACGGCTTCCAGATCAGAACTCTTTTACTTACCATGCTTTACAGACTTACACCTACACTCATTGAAGAAGGCAAGGTGTTTATTGCCGAATCGCCTCTTTATGAAATTACATCCAAAAACGATGTTTATTTTGCATACGATGAGGTTGAAAAGGATAAGTTCATTGAACAGCTCGGCAAGGAGAAATTCACAATTCAGCGTTCAAAAGGTCTTGGCGAAAACGAACCCGATATGATGAACCTTACCACAATGAACCCCGAGTCACGCAGACTTATCAAGGTTCTTCCTGCCGATGCAGAACAGACAGCGGAAATTTTTGATGTTCTTCTCGGTGACAATCTTCAGGGAAGAAAAGATTATATAGTAGAACACGGCAACGAATATATTGACCAGCTTGATGTAAGCTGATTGGAGGTGGAAATAAATGGCGAAAAAATCTTCAAAGACTCCCCGCAGAACTTCACCGTCAAAAACTCACGGTGTAATCAACGGTGCGGGTGAAGTAGTGGAACAGCCAATCGTTTCCACTATCAGAGAGAACTATATGCCGTATGCAATGAGCGTAATTCTCTCCCGTGCAATTCCCGAAATCGACGGGTTCAAGCCGTCGCACAGAAAGCTCCTGTATATGATGTACAAAATGGGACTTCTGAACGGCGGAAGAACAAAATCGGCAAACATTGTCGGTGCAACAATGAAGCTCAATCCTCACGGCGACTCTGCAATTTATGACACAATGGTTCGTCTTTCAAGGGGCTATGAGGCACTTTTGCATCCGTATGTAGATTCAAAAGGTAATTTCGGTAAATTCTACAGCCGTGACATGGCGTGGGCGGCATCCCGTTATACCGAGGCAAAGCTTGACGCAATCTGCAACGAGCTGTTTCGTGATATAGACAAAGATACCGTAGATTTTGTAGATAACTACGATAATACAATGAAAGAACCGTCACTTTTGCCGGTTGCATTTCCGTCTGTACTTGTAAACGCAAACACAGGTATTGCCGTTGGTATGGCGTCAAATATCTGTTCATTCAATCTGCGTGAAATCTGCGAAACAACAGCGGCACTTATCCGTGATCCCGACCATGATATAAAGTCAACTCTGCCGGCTCCTGATTTTACAGGCGGTTGTCAGATTATTTATGATGAAAATGTCATCAATCAAGTCTATGAAACGGGCAGAGGAAGTATCAAGCTCCGTGCAAAGTATGTCTATGACAAGTCTGCAAATTGTATAGATATTCTTTCAATTCCTGCCACAACAACTTGTGAGGTTATCATTGAAAAGGTAATCGACCTTGTAAAGCAGGGTAAAGTCAAGGAAATTTCCGATATTCGTGACGAAACAGGTATTGACGGACTTAAAATTACAATTGACCTCAAGCGTGGCGTTGATGCCGACAAGCTTATGACAAAGCTTTACCGCTTTACAACACTCGAAGATTCCTATGCCTGCAACTTCAATGTGCTTATTGCAGGTGTTCCGAGAGTTCTCGGTGTAAAGGCGTTGCTTGAAGAATGGATTGCTTTCAGAATTGAGTGCGTCAGAAGAAGAACATATTTTGACCGCAACAAAAAAGCTGACAAGCTTCATCTTTTAAGAGGTCTTGAAAAAATTCTTCTCGATATTGACAAGGCGGTAAAGATTGTCCGTGAAACCGATGAAGAATCCGAGGTTGTGCCAAACCTTATGATAGGATTCGGAATTGACGAAATACAGGCTGAATATGTTGCCGAAATAAAACTTCGTCATCTTAACCGTGAATACATTTTAAAGCGTACAAAAGACCTTGAAGACCTTGAAAAAGAGATTGCCGAGCTTGACGAAATTTTAAAAAGCAAGGCAAGAATCAAGACAATCATTGTCAAAGAACTCAAATCAATTGCCGAGAAATACGGTCAGCCGAGAAAGAGTATCATAATCTATGACGATGTTGCAAGGTATGAGGAAGAGACAGTCGAGATTCCCGATTATCCTGTTAATCTTTTCTTTACAAAAGAGGGATATTTCAAGAAGATTACTCCGCAGTCGCTCAGAATGAGCGGTGAACAAAAGCTCAAAGACGGTGACGAAATTATTCAGGAGCTTGAGTTCACAAATAACTGCGACCTTTTGTTCTTTACAGACAAGTGTCAGGTGTATAAGGCAAAGGCTGATGATTTTGCACAGACAAAGGCAAGCGTACTCGGTGACTATGTTGCCGCAAAGCTTGGTTTTGACGAAGGCGAAAATGCTGTGAAAATGGTTGTTACAAAAGATTACAAGGGTATGCTGCTCTTTGCTTTTGAAAACGGCAAGGCTGCAAAAGTTCCGCTTGAATCCTACGCAACAAAGACTAACCGTAAAAAGCTCACGGCGCATATTCCGACAAATCTCCGCTTGTCGGACTTCTCTATATGCCTGAGGACGAAGAGGTACTCTTCAAGGCGTCATCGGGAAATATGCTCCTTGTTCACACGGGTGCACTTGCTCTCAAAACTACCCGTTCAACACAGGGTGTTGCCGTTCTCAAGCCCAAAAAAGGTCACAGACTTTTCAGCATAGAACGCTATAAAGACGGTACTTTTACAAATCCAAAGCGTTACAGAACAGGTTCACTTCCCGCAAGAGGTGCGTTGCCCGTGAACGATGATTCAAAAGACGAACAGCTTTCGCTGATTTGATTTTGAAAAAATTAATAAAAATCTTGTAATATCTCTTGAAAAAGCTGTGTTTATGTGGTATTATAAAACAGTTATTAAAGCAGAATTTGTTTTATTCGTATTTATTAAATGAAAGGAAGATAAAAATGAGCATTTGGGGCATTGTTTTAGGCGTATTGCTCGCAATCGTATCTGTTGCCATTATCGTTGTAATTATCCTTCAGGAGGGTAATCAGCAGGGTATCGGTGCTGTAACAGGTGTTGCCGATTCTTATTTCTCAAAGAATAAGGCTCGTTCGATTGATGCGTTCCTCTCACGCTGGACAAAAGTTTTTGCTGCAATATTCGTAATTTTTGTAATTGCACTTAATGTGCTTTCAAAGTTCGGTATACTGTAAGCATATTAACTTAATAATCAGCATAAAATTAACCGTCAGGGCAATCCTCTGGCGGTTTTACTTTTTATATGGAGTTGTTAAAAATGCCTTGGTGGGGAATATGTCTGATTATTTTTGTAACATTTATAACTTTCGCAATTTTGCACTTTCTCGGCAAAAACAAGCACCCGTTCAAACGCTCTCTGCTTTCAATGACTTTGGGAGCGGCAACATTGTTTGCGGTCAATCTGACGGGAGCTTTTACGGGCGTAACTTTGCCCATAAGCCTTTTATCACTTTTGGTATCAATAATAGGAGGAATACCCGGAGTAACGCTTATGCTCGGTCTTAATCTTTTTTTCTGAATAATCACAGAAGGGGCGGTCACATCGACAGCCCCTTAATTGTTTGTATGAAATTTTATACAATGCCGTAAAGTTCCTCAAGAGCCTCACCGACGGTTTCTTTGTCTTTGGTCAGGAGCGCAAGCATAATTTTGTACGCTTTTTTCGGATTGTCAAGAAAATTTTTTTTGAGAATAAGAGCCTGTTCCATTTCGGGAGCATAAACATCAAGCTTCATCAAATCCATATCACCGCCGGATACAGAACATTTAACAGTAAATCCGTTTGAATTTTTTACAATATCAACCTTGTTTTCAATCTCATTTTTCTTTACGGCAAGGAGCTTAACCGCACAAGCGTATGCCTTTTCTTTGATAGAGTACGCAAGAATGCTGTCAAGCTGTTTCGCAATTTCAACACCGTTTTCCGTGAGCGCATATGTTTTGTGTTCATCATCGGCAGGCACAAGGTTACCGTTTGTAACAAGGTCGTCAAAGGCGGAACTTGTTTCAAAATAATTGGCAAGCCCCTGCTTTAGAATTGCCTGTATGACAATTCCTTTGTCTATATTTTCTTTTACAGAATTATACAAATAACATATCAAGGTTTTAATTTCGTTTTTGCTTCTCATTCCACCGGGATTAATACCCTCGTCAAATGTATCGAAAGCCATAAAATCACCTGCTTTTGCTGATAGATTCGTAGTGACAGCTTAATTTGTGCAAAAATAACTTAAATTATATCTGTCTATTGTTATTATAGCACATTATCTTCACAAAAGCAAAGAGGTTGTGCGTATTTATTTTATTCATTATTAAGTAAATTTGCAAGAGTTACACTGTCAAGGTAATTATTGATTAAATTGTCAAGCTGTTGCCAGATAGGATGTGAGGGACACGATTCCATATGATTGCAATGTTCGTGAGTTTTTGAAGTGCAGGGGACAGACGCAAGGTCGCCCTCCGTAAGCCTGAGAATTTCACCGAGTGAATAATCTTTTGGTTCTTTGGTCAGCTTATAGCCGCCGCCCTTTCCTTTTACGCCCTCAAGCAGATTGCGGTCAACAAGGGTTTTGAGTATGCCTTCCATATATTTTTTGGAAATATTCTGTCTTTCTGCAATTTCTTTGAGCGGAATGTATCTGTTCTGCCCGTTTTTTGCCAGATCGACAAGCACATACAGCGTGTAACGACCTTTACTTGAAATCAGCATAAAATTATCCCCTTTTGGCAAGGCTTGCATATTTTGTAAGCCTGTTTTGCTTATATACCTTGATTATATACAAAAAATGATAAAAATGCAATACCAACCATTGACAAAATGGGTTGAAAAGGTTATATTTTAATTATCCATCTCCTTTGGTGGGTTGATAATATAACAAGGTGGGATTATGAAATGGCAGACAAATTACTTGATGTAAACGGTTTGACTGTAAGTGTAGAGGAAAAGGAAATTCTGCACGATATAAATCTTAGTATAAACAAAGGTGAAACGCATGTGCTTATGGGTCCTAACGGTGCAGGCAAGTCAACGCTCGGATTTGCACTTATGGGCAGTCCTAAATATAGCTTAATTCAGGCGAAATACTTTTTAACGGAAAAAACATTAACGATGAAACACCCGATAAAAGGTCAAAGGACGGAATTTTTCTTTCATTCCAAAGTCCTCTGGAAGTTCCGGGGCTTTCACTTTCATCGTTCATTCGTAATGCTCTTGAAAAGAACCGTGGCAAAAGAATCCGCCTTTGGGACTTTAAAAAAGAGCTCAGACAGGCAATGGAGCTTTTGCAGATGGATCCGTCATATTCCGAGCGTGATCTAAATGTAGGCTTTTCGGGCGGTGAAAAGAAAAAAGCAGAAATTTTGCAGATGCTTTTACTCAATCCAAAGCTTGCAATTCTTGACGAAACAGACTCGGGTCTTGATGTTGATGCGGTTCGCACAGTTTCAAAGGGTGTTGAACACTATCAGAAAAACCGTGACGGTGCATTGCTCATCATCACACACAGCACAGGTATTCTCGAATCTCTCAAAGTTGATTATACCCATATTATGGTAAACGGCCATATAGTTAAAACAGGCGACGCATCGTTGATTGATGAAATCAATGAACACGGTTTTGAGAAGTATCTTGAACTTTATGCAGAAAAGTTCTGACGGAGGTATTAAGATGAAAGAAAGAACATATGTCGATGATGTTGACAGAAGTGTCTACGATATCAAAGACGAAGAAAATGATGCCTACCGTATCAAATCAGGTCTTGATGCCTCAATTGTAGAAAAAATTTCAAAGGAAAAGAACGATCCCGTGTGGATGCAGAATTTCCGTTTGCAGTCACTTCAAATTTATAATGAACTCAAAGTTCCAAACTGGGGACCGCCCATTGACGGACTTAATATGGACAATATTGCAACCTATGTCCGTCCGAACACAAGGATGACCGCAAAATGGTCGGAAGTCCCCGAAGATATCAAGAATACATTTGAAAGGCTCGGTATTCCTCAGGCAGAGAGAAAGTCCCTTGCAGGTGTCGGAGCGCAGTATGATTCCGAGCTTGTGTACCACAATGTTCGTGAAGAGGTTGCCTCACAGGGTGTAGTATATACCGATATGGAGAGTGCGTTAAAGGCGAATATGCCGACATGGTAAAAAATATTTTATGAAACTTGTCCGTCCGAATGACCACAAATTTGCCGCACTTCACGGTGCAGTATGGTCAGGAGGTTCGTTTGTATATGTTCCGCCGGGAGTATCGGTAGAAATTCCGTTGCAGTCATATTTCAGACTTAACGCACCCGGTGCAGGTCAGTTTGAACACACGCTCATTATCGTTGACGAGGGTGCAGACCTGCATTTTATAGAGGGTTGTTCTGCTCCGAAATATAACATAGCAAATCTTCACGCAGGATGCGTTGAGCTTTTTGTAAAGAAAAATGCAAGACTCAGATATTCAACAATTGAGAACTGGTCAAAAAATATGTACAACCTTAACACCAAAAGAGCGCTTGTTGAAGATGGCGGTACTATGGAATGGGTATCGGGTTCATTCGGTTCTCATGTGTCGTACCTTTATCCGATGACAATTTTAAAAGGTAACCGTTCAAGAATGGAGTTTACGGGCATTACATTTGCAGGCAAGGGACAGAACCTTGATACAGGCGCAAAAGTAGTTCATATCGGCAAAGAAACATCTTCGTTTATGAACACAAGGTCAATTTCAAAGGACGGCGGTATCAGCACATTCAGAAGCTCCGTTGTTGTAAACAAGTCTGCCGAAAATGCAAAATCTGCCGTTTCGTGTCAGTCGCTTATGCTTGATTCAAAGTCACGCTCAGATACTATTCCTGTAATGGATATCAGAACTCCGCACGCAGATATCGGTCATGAGGCGAAAATAGGCAGAATCAGCGATGAGGCTGTATTCTACCTCATGTCAAGAGGTCTTAGTGAAGAGGATGCAAGGGCGATGATAGTCAGCGGTTTTGCAGACAATGTGTCAAAGGAACTTCCGCTTGAATATGCGGTTGAAATGAACAATCTCATTCAACTTGAGATGAAGGGCAGTATCGGATAAGGAGGACATTATGGTTGATAATAAAGACTTAACAGTGAACTTTCTTCCGTCACCCACTTGGAACCGATTGGGAGTGAATCGGGCAAAAATCCGAAATATTCCCGTTGACGGTTGGAACAGTATTCCTGTTCAAAAAGAAATAATCGAAAAATATATAAACAATTCCGATTCGGAAATTTGGGATTCATTTGCAAATATTCAGACAGGTATGGGCGAGGAGATTGACGAAATCTCAAAAATATCACAGTCTGAAAAAATCAGAATATCGGCTGATAAAACAAAAAGCGAAAAGCTGTTTTTTAATTGCAAAAACGGTGAAAACGCTTTTGCAGATGTAGAACTTTACGCTCCCGAAAACACAGAGCTTACCGTGTTTATGACAATGCAGTCAGCGTGGAATGCAAACGGTATTTGTGCCGTAAGAACGAAATTTAAAGCTGAAAAAGGCGCAAAAATCAGACTCGTACAGCTTAATCTCCTTTCGCAAAATTTCCGCTTTATAAACGATGTCGGTGCAGAATGTGAAGATAATGCAACCGCAGAGATATTACAGCTTTTCGTCGGCGGAAATGAAACCTATACAGGCACAAAGACAACGCTTTTGGGCAGGCAGAGCAATCTTGACCTCAATGTCGGCTACTATTGCAAGGACGAGCAGTTGCTTGATATGAACTATGTTGCCGAGCATATCGGCAAAAAGACCGTCAGCTCAATGAATGCCGGAGGTGTCTTGAGAGATAAAGCACATAAATTATTCCGTGGTACAATTGATTTCCCGCTCGGCTCATCGGGTGCAAAAGGTGACGAGAACGAAGATGTTCTAATTTTAGGCGAAGATGTAATCAATCAGACCGTACCGCTCATTCTTTGTGCGGAAGAGGATGTTGAGGGCAACCACGGTGCGTCAATCGGCAGACCGTCCGATGATGTGCTTTTCTATCTTGCAAGCAGAGGTCTTGACGAAGAAGAGGCTTGTAACCTTATGGCTCGTGCAAAACTTGACGCTTTATGCTACAAAATCGGTGATGAGGAGCTTGAAACGCTTGCAAAATCCTGTCTGGAGGAGGTTACAGGCTATGCAAATGAAAAACTTTAAGGAAGATTTTCCGCTTTTGCGAGAAAATCCTGTAGTCTATCTCGACAGTGCCGCAACTGCTCAAAGACCTGAATCAGTTATAAATTCGGAAATGGAGTTCTACAAAAAATGTAATGCAAATCCTCTGCGTGGACTTTATGATCTGGGTTTAAAGCTACAGAATGTTATGAGCAATCCCGTGAAACAGTCAGAAAGTTCATTAATGCAAGGTCGGAGCGTGAAATAATATTTACACGCAATGCAACCGAAAGCCTCAATCTTGTTGCCTACAGCTACGGAATGAATTTTCTTAAAAAAGGTGACGAAATTCTTGTCACTGTAATGGAACACCACAGCAACCAGTTGCCATGGAGAGTTGTTGCAGAAAAAACGGGCGCAGCGGTAAAGTACATTGAATGCAACCCTGACGGCACAATTACCGAAGAACAGCTGAAACAGGCTTTTTCGGAGCGTACAAGGCTTGTAGCAGTAACTCACATATCAAATGTACTCGGTTGCAAAACTCCCATAAAGCGTATAACAGAGCTTGCAAAGGAATGCGGTGCAGTTGTTGTGCTTGACGCATCACAGAGCGTTCCGCACATTCCCGTTGATGTTCAGTCGCTTGATGTGGATTTTCTTGCATTTTCCGGTCACAAACTTATGTCACCCTTCGGAATCGGTGTATTATACGGCAAAGAAAGCCTTCTTGAAAAAATGCCGCCGTTTTTAACGGGCGGTGAGATGATTGATTCCGTTACAAGGGACAAGGTTATCTATTCCGAATTACCGCATAAATTCGAGGCAGGAACGGTAAATGCGGCTGGCGCATGGGGGCTGAAAACCGCAATTGAATATATTCAAAATATTGGTTTTGATACAATTGGCGGTATTGAAGAAGAGCTTACCAAAAGAGCCTTTGACGGACTTATGAAAATTCCTCACATCAATATTCAGGGAAGCAACAATCCGAAAGAGCATTGCGGAATTATCAGCTTTACAATTGACGGAGTTCATCCGCATGATGTCAGCAGTATTCTCGACGCTGACGGTATTGCAGTCCGTGCAGGACACCATTGCGCACAGCCTTTGATGGAATTTTTAGGCATTCCGTCAACAACAAGGGCAAGCATTTATTTCTACAATACGAAAGATGACATTGATGCATTTTTGAACAGCGTGTTATCTGTCAGAAGGAGAATGGGATATGGAAAATAACAGAAGCTTTTACAATGAAATCCTGACCGATCACAATCTTCATCCAATGCACAAACATCCGCTTGATACGGCAACGGCAAGCCTTGAGGGTGTGAATCCAAGCTGCGGTGATGACATTGTGCTTAATCTTAATATCAAAGACGGTGTGATTACAGACGGTTCGTTTACAGGTGACGGCTGTGCAATTTCCCAGGCGTCAGCGATATTATGCTTGATTTGATCATCGGCAAAACAGTTGATGAAGCCGAACATCTGAAAGATATTTTCCTTAAAATGATTCAAGGCAAAGCAACTGACGAAGAAATTGAAGAGCTTGAGGAGGGCGGAGCATTGTCTGACATTTCTCATATGCCTGCCGTGTAAAATGTGCAGTTCTCGGTTGGCACACATTTGAAAACATTGTAAAAGAATAATTTACTGAATTTAATATTTTATAAAACACATTCGGGGAACAGATAAAATAATTTCTGTTCCCCGATTTTTATTTAAAAAATCGGGATTAATGTATTAAAATGACTAATACAAATCTTGACAAATATTGTTTTAAAATAGTATAATAAAACTGCAAAGAGGTAAAGTAAGTTTATATTTCCTATGTAAGCCCTATTGTTCGGAAGGATATTGTAAAATGATAAAAATCAGCGATGATAAAATTAAATTTAAAAGAAAAATTTACAAACAGAAAGAAATTTATTACATTACATATAAAAAATACTGGGACGGTGGTTTTGATAATGACGCCTCGTTATCAGATAAGGCGGATTTTTACCGTGTCGCAAATTTATTCAGTGACGCAATTAAAAAGATAGTTTCCGCTTTAAACGATTATATCGTAATCGGTAATAAATTTTCGCAAAAAGAATGTCTGTTTGAAAGTTGGTCGGATAAGAAAAGCTATGATTGCTATAACAATCTCAGAAGTTATATAAAAAAGAATAAAAGCTACGCACTCAAATGTTCCGAAGATGATTTGATTATAGACTGTATCGTAGAAAATAACTTCAGGTATCTCGCTTGTATAGATTTGTATCTTCCGAACAGTAAGGTCATTTTGCAACCGACCTGCCATTCCGAACTTTTTATATACGCAGAGGACTACAATAAAATTCTGCCTGTATTGAAAGAAGTTACATATAACTCAGAACTTGTGTTGTCAAAAAATGCCTTTGATTGGAAATGAGGGAGAAGTATGAAAAAATCATTTGAATATATTATTAAGATTTCCGAAACTGAATTTTACGATAAACTCAAAAAGCATACTGCTTTTAATTGCAGTTCTTCTTCATACGATAATGGATATGAATTTTACTGTGATAACCCTAAAAATATTACTGATTTAAAAGTTACATCTACATCACTACTTTCCCGTGAGCATATTAGCTCCATTAATAAAAATTCAAACAAAACAGCTTGACGAAAACCTTAAAGTAAATTTGACTTTGCAATCAAACAAAATATATTACTTTTTGGCTGTTTTATTTTCTTTGGCGGGAGTATTATTTGGTTTGATTACATACTTTAGTCTTGCAAATTTGTGCCTTGCAATGATCATTTCAATTGTATTTATTTTGATTATAAATTTAGCTTTCTTTATAGTTACCAAAGGTAAATTTACAGACGCTAAAGAACGTTTTGAAAGCGTTTTTATAAGCAGCTGAAACATTAATTTTTTCAGAGGAGGATTACTTATGAAAAAGAAATGTACTCTCGTTTTAATATCCGTATTGACAGTTGCCTGCGTTGTATCTGCATATTTGCTTTTCTTTTATAATCCTTCATTTAATATGGTTTACGATTCCGACACGGATTCATATTTTAACAACAGTTACCTGTCCTATAATGACGGAACGCTTGCAGCGGCAGATTACAGAAAAACTAAGGTTACGGCTTATGATTCAAAAAACAATTCAACCGTAAATTTGCCTTCAAACGGTTGTCTGATTAACGATAATTTATTCTATATTAACGGCAGTAAGCTCTGCTGTCTTGATACAACAACAAACACACGAAAAATCTTAGACACCGATTGCCGAAGTTTTGTTTGTAACAATGAAGTTATTGCTTACACAAAGAATGATTCCGTAATATTGAAAGACTCTGATACTCTTGAAAATATAGGGGATATTAAGTTTGATAATCAGATTTATTATATAAATATTTCAGATGGCAATCTCTATATTGCGGAGCGTATTTTTGAGGATAAAACAGATGAATACGGTTACAGCTTCAAAGTAGTAAAGCAGTATATTTTCAAAAAATATGACCTGAAATCCTGCAAATTGCTCAAAAGTAAAATTGCAAATTATGTAAACGAAATTCGCTATGTAACGGTATGCAAAGATACTTTCTATTTCTTTTGCGATGAAACCCAAACCGTAAACAATGTATGTCTTGATAAAGATGTAAATTATCCGACAATTCAGCATCCCGATGTTAAATTTATTACATCCAATAACGATTGTGTTTACTACATATCCGAGAAAACAGAATCGGCGATAATACGCAAAACGGTTGAAAGCCCTATAACGGTATATGGAAACTCGAAGTCGGCTCTAATAAACCTGTTAAAATTGCTGAAAAATGCGACTGTGACGAACTGCTTGCAACAAAGAATTTCTTGTATTGTTACACAATTAACTACATTTTGCCTCGAGGAGTGGCTGATTTATGGGTGAAAGGTTACTTAATTGATCAGCTTGCAATAAGCTGAAATTCATGAAAATACAGTAAGAAAGCGTGATGATTTTTAACGGTCATTACTGCTAAAATTATTCACTCTTCCTTGTTATATATTCCAAATTTGCCGACAAAGCCGTATAATTTGTTGCATATTGGATTTTTTATAGTTATAATTAAATTGTTAAAATTATAATATCTGTTTTTGATTTTAGAAGTATGGTATGCTGATAAAATATTTTAATGATATTTGCTGTAATATAGACTTATCAAAATTTGGTGTTTAAGGAGAGAGTTATGAAAACCAAATTAAATTGCTATTATATTCTGAATACCCTTTTATTAATAAGCGGTATTGCTTTTGATTTCATATTGTTCTTGCATCCGTTTTTTATTTCTGTTGCAATGAAAATTATTATTGCAACAGTATTGTGTATTGTGGTGATTTTAGATATATTTGTTTGTAAACAATTACTGTCTGAGGGTAGTCCAAAAATGCCGAAAACGGAGTCGATTTTTGTATCTGTTCTTACATTTGTTTTGTTAATATCACAAAGTATTTATCTGACAATTATTACACTTATGGGTGCAAATGAAATATTAGGTACGATAAAAGCTATTCATTATGTTGTGTTAATTTCAATAATTTTGTTAGTTGCAACTCGACTGCATAATAAGTACATAACTAAAAAACACACTTTAGCTTTTGGTATTGATATTATAGCAATTGTGATGTGTCTAATCATTTGTGCAAATTGCGTTTTGTGTCTTATAAACGGGAATGATTTGTTTAGTTATATTGCGATTAATGAATATAACAAATTGAACTCTTAATGAGGTGATATTATGCCAGATTTCAAAAAAATTAAAAAA